>Ga0172381_10002351_pt1 | contig 20923 bp, 18 predicted proteins | sample Leawel6488metaG_FD_119754 | JGI IMG/M metagenome (GOLD analysis project Ga0172381, IMG submission 119754) | Leachate microbial communities from a municipal landfill in Southern Ontario, Canada - Leachate well 64-88 metaG | ecosystem: Engineered > Solid waste > Landfill > Unclassified | place...
CTTGAAACAAATTCTAGTTCTTGATTGTTTTTTAATGAAAAATTGCCGGTCAAATTATCAATCATTTTGAAAAATAAATCCGCAATAAATTGCTTTGGTTGATTTTCTTCTTTATCATAATCTACTTCGACTTGTTGCTGAGTCAATTCATAAAAATTATCGGCGGTAATTGTTTTACTATAATCATCCAAAGTAATCGGCCCGAAAACTTTCAATAATTTTGGTAAAATATCGGAATTGACCGCAATCACTCCATCGACAGTCGGCTGATCAGAATTTTCATAAAACCAAGCAATTTTTTTGGCTGAGGTCGGAAAGTCTGGCCACCAATTGGCATCCTGAATTTCCCAACGAGTCTTGATTCGCCATAATGGCTGTGGAGCTTGGATATATTCTTTGAGCCCAGCGCGCAAATCATACGGCCCACCGCCAGGAATTTCGATTTTAGTAATTTTACCCTGATTGACATCAATCAAAGCCAAGCTACCCATAAAGCCACCAGTCGCTCTGATTTCATTGCTATTTTGGAAAATTACCAGATAACGTCGCATATCGTCTTGACCCAAAAAGTCTGGCAAAATTTCTAAAATATTTAAAAATCGCAAAGCTTCTTGTTTGACTGGTTCAATCTTTTTAATTTGCTCTGGATCCAAAATACTCGGATCGACTTTGGCTAGATAATTTTCAATCTTGTCCAGGCGAATTTCCAAATCTTCGCGTTTATCAGCTAATTCCTGAACTTGCAATAAAACAGCTTTAAAATCAAGTTCTTTGGCATCAAGCTGATTGATCGACATCTCGTTTTTCAAATCAACCACCCAACCAGTCAATTCTTCTCCAGTTTGAGCGACGACTTTGGCTGATTCTAAAAGATAATACGCCGAGCTTTCTTTGACCACAAAACGGGTAATGGGGATAAAAATTCGCCACCAACCAATTTCTTTTTCAGCCGAAATAAATTTTTCTTTGGCTGATTTGAAGTTTTGTTGGGCACCAGAAAAATCACCCGCTTCAATATTAGCCTGAGCTTGTTTGAAATTATCATAACCAGCCATGCCCGCTGACATAATTTCGGCTTGCTTGGTTTTGAATTTTTGAGATAGCGCAATTCCCTGAATCGGCAAAAGTAAAACTAAGCAGACCAACAAAAAAACGAGGACTTTTTTAAATTTATTTAGCCACGGATGCTTTTCAAATTTTAAACCTAGATTGGCTAAGCTTCGATGAATTTTGCTGTTTTTTGAATATAACAATTTATTCAGAAATTTCGGCAACTCCCAAGCATTGACCTGATTGACAATTTTTTTACTGACCGCTTTTGAAATTTGCCAACTTTTGCTGCCAGCTAAAAAATCAACACTCAGATTTTTCTTCTGCAGTTTTTCGGTTTCAAATTTAGCCCAAAGTCTAGTCCACCAAGTTTCAGGTCGATCAATTTTGACTGTCGAAACTTCTTGCTGACTAAGATCGAGTAAATTTGGTGAATAAAAAAATCGATCACGATTTATTTTGACTTTTTTGTGTTGATAAGTTCTTTTTTGGGTCTCAATTGGCACGATAAATAGCTAAAGTTTTTGAAGCACATTCATCCCAAGAATATTTTTGCGTTTGCAGTCTCCCCTTTTCGATTAGAGTTTGCTTTAATTCTTGATTATCCAGAATTTGCTCGACTTTGTTTATTATATCATCAATTTCTAAAGGATTAAAATACAAAACTGCCGAGCCTAGAATTTCTGGCAAACAGCTGGTGTTTGAAGAAACCACGACCGTACCACGACCCAAGGCTTCCAGAGGTGGCAAGCCGAAACCTTCGAGTAACGACGGAAAAACAAACATTTCTGCGCGCTCATACAGCCCAGTCAATTCATCATCTTTGAGATAACCCGTAAAAATAATTTTGCCGGCTAAATTCATTTGATTTACTTTTTGTTCCAAACGCTGTGAGAAAAAATCTCGCTTGCCGACCAAGACCAATTGAAGTTCGCGTTTCTGAACCAGTTTAGCAAAAGCCGTGACCAAGCGTTCCAGATTTTTATGAGGATAGGCGTTACCAACATAAAGCAAATACGGTTTGGCAATTCCAAACTTTGCCAAATCAATTTGACCGACTTTATTTTGATTCAAATCAAAACCTTCATAAGTTACGACGATTTTTTCTGGTTTGACGTTTAAATTTTTAACAATATCGTCTTTGCTAAATTGCGAAACAGTAATAATTTTTTGGGCTTTAGTAGCAGCTCGCTTTACTAGCAAGCGATAAGCCAAAACCTTGAGCCAATAAATCAATTTTAATTTCGTTGTCGCTCGCGAATTCGGATAATGGGTCATAATCAAATCATGAATTGTCACTACATATTTTGTCGGACAGAACCACGGCACATTGAAATGCGGGAAATGCATCAGCTCGAGCTGATATTTTTTGATAACTTTTGGCATTTGCCAGTGCTCATTCAAAGTGTACCAACGCGACTCGACTTTGACTTTGGAAAAATTAGAATTTTGAGGTTGATATTGATCGAAGTTTTCTGCCAATAAAAAAACCACGTATTCATTTTCTAAATCAATCTTTTCTAGGTGCTCAATCAATTTTTCAATATAGCGACCCAAGCCGGCATTGCTAGTGCCATACATTCGGGCATCAATTCCAATTTTCATATTTTTAAATTAATTATTTTTCCAAAAAATTTTTGACTTCTCGGGCGGTTTCGGCCCAATTAAATTGTTTGACTCGTTCTAAGCCCTTGGCAATTAAACTAGCTCGCAAATCACTATCTGTCAAAGTTGTCTTGATGGCTTGTGCTAAATCGTCCACATTAACCACATCAATCAGAATCCCCGCTTCGCCGATTACTTCTGACAATGACGAATTCAAGCTCGCTATCACTGGGCAACTATGACTCATCGCCTCCAGTGGCGGGATTCCAAAGCCCTCATAAAACGATGGATAAACAAAAACCTTGGCCAGTGAATACAAAAGGTGTTTTTCCTGTTGGCTAATATAGTTGATAAACTTGATTTGCGACCCAAACTCAGACTCTCGGGCTAATTTGTAAATCGCTTTATATTTCCAACTTGGCTGACCGGCAATAATCAAATCAATATTTAATTTTGGATTTTTCTGACGCCAAAGATTATAGGCGGTGATAATCTCAGCGACGTTTTTGCGAGGCTCGAGATTGCCGATTGAAAAAATAAAATCTTTATCAATTCCAAACTTCGCTTTGACCATTTCGATTTCAATCGTCGAAAACGAGTGCGCCAATTCGACTCCTGAATAAATCTGCTGAATTTTTGAGCTGTCAATTTTTAGCAAATCTTCCAAATCATGCTGGGTACTTTTTGAAACGGCAATGATTTTATCGGCTCGATCGAGTAATTTCGGAATCGCCAAAAATCGGTGCCATAAGCGACGTTTTAATGACAAAAATTCTGGATAACGTAGATGACTTAGATCATGAACAGTTAGTATCAAATGACATTTGTCGGATAAAGTGACAAAATGCCAATTCGGTAACCAAAATAAATCGACGCCACCACAAACCTTATCTAATTTAGGATATTTCAAAAACTTTTGACAAAAATTAAAGATCTTATTCGGCCAACGCGATTCGACAAATTTCACATTCGGATAATTCCAAGCTGGTAAATTGTGGCTGATTTTAGAAAAGGAATTATAAAACAAAAAATATTGATTAGTGTAATCAATTTTGAACAAATTTTCTAAAACATGATAAGTATATTCACCCACGCCCGAACGGTTTGAATCCATCAAGGAGCGGATATCAATGCCAATTTTCATACTGACATTCTAACACCTTTTGAGGGGTTTTGGAATAAAGGACTCAAAACCCATACAAGAGCTAAAAAATTTTATTCTGCTTTATACACCAACAACCTTATTCACAAACCCCAAAATCTCCCGCTCAAATCGCTCACGACTAAACTTTTCAGCCTGAGCCTTGATTTTTTGCGGATCGAATTGAGCTTGATCAAAAGTTATAATTTTATTAGCTAAATCTTCCCAGGTTTGTTCATCAAAAAAGACTCCGGTTTCATTTTCAATCATGGTTTCTAGAATTCCCCCACCGCGATAAGCGATCACTGGCCGACCCGAAGCCATCGCCTCGACTGCTGTGATACCAAAATCCTCTTCTTGTGGATGAATTAAAGCCTTACAGTGCGATAGATATTTAGCCTTGGTAGCGTCATCGACGCCACCGAGAAATTCAATATTATCTTTGGCAAGACTTTTGAGATATTTTTCTTCTTCACCAACCCCAATAATTTTTAACGGAATTCGCAAACGATCAAAAGCTTTGATAACTAAATCGACTTTTTTGTAAGGTCGTAAACGCGAAATCATCAGATAATAATCCCCGATCTGATCCGAAATTTCAAATTGATTAGTATCAACTGGTGGATAAATTACCGTAGCTTCACGACCATAATATTTTTTAATTCTTTGAGCAATAAATTCTGAATTAGCAATAAAGTGATCCACGCGTTGAGCCGCTTGATAATCCCATAAACGTAAACGGTTTAAAACCAACATTAAACCTCTTTTAAAAATTGAACCATATTTTAAACTTTCAACATAAGTGTGTGTATCACTCCAAAGATAACGGGTCGGTGTATGACAATAACAAATATGCTTAGTTTTTGGACCAGAAATTATACCTTTAGCAAAAGCTGAGGCGTCAGACAAAATTACATCATAATTATTGAGGTTAAAACTTTCGATCGCGGTCGGCATTAGTGGTAAGTACCAACGAAAAAGTTTTTTGGCAAAAGGTAAGTTTTTAAGAAAAGATTCATAAATTTCAAATTTATTGAAAAGATTGTATGTTTCTTTTGGTTGATGTAATAAGGTATAAATTGGTGAATTTGGAAAAATGTCTTTGAACCCCAATAAGACTTTTTCAGCTCCGCCAATTTGGTTTAAGTGATCGTGAACTAAGGCAACTTTCATAGTAATAATTTAGTGGTGCCATTTTAACATTTTAAATGTTTAAGTGCAAATAATTAAACAAAACCACAATTACATTTTTTATATAACCAAAAAGCCTGTAACAAACAGGCTTTTTGGTTCTTATAATTATTTTTTTACTCTATTTATTGAAGCTTTGAGTAATTCTCTAAAAAGTGGTTGTGGTTTAAGTGGTCGTGACTGAAATTCAGGATGAAATTGAACCCCAATAAAGAATGGGTGCTTGGCAATTTCAACCATTTCAACCAAAGTCCCGTCTGGTGAAGTTCCTGCGATATTTAGCCCTTTAGCCTCTAATTTTTCACGATAATCATTGTTAAATTCATAACGATGACGATGACGTTCGACAATTTTATCTTGAGCATAAATTTTTCGAGCATTACTGCCAGCCTTAATCACACACGGATAATTTCCTAAACGCATCGTCGCTCCATAATTATTATTTTTCATTTTTTCGACCTGTTCAGCCATCAAATGAATCACGGGATGTTTAGTTTTTGGATCAATTTCGATCGAATTAGCTTTTGTAAAATTGGCCACATTTCTAGCAAATTCCGCAACTGCGAGTTGCATTCCAAAACAAATTCCTAAAAATGGAATCTTTTTGGTACGGGCATGTTCAATTGCTAAAATAATTCCTTCAGTTCCACGAGCTCCAAATCCACCTGGCACAACGATTCCATCGAGTGTGTCCAATTCTTTGAGTTTAGTCTTATCTTTTTCATAAACCTCAGAATCAAGCCAAATGATTTCCGGTTTGTAATTATAAAACCAAGCAGCATGATTGATTGATTCGATCACTGAAATATAGGTGTCTTTGCAAGATTTAAAATTAAAATACTTACCGACAATTCCGATTCTGACAGTTTTTTTGATTTGTTTAATTTTTTCTGAAAATTCAATCCAATTTTTTAAACCTTCGGCCTTTGGTTTAGTTTTCAAACCCATTCCTTCGAGTAAAACATTACCTAGGTCCTCTTTTTCAAAATTAACTGGGATGTCATAAATTGAATAAACATCCGGAGCTGAAATAATTCTTTTTTTCGGCAAACTACAGACGGTGCTAATTGTGGTTTTAATTCCATCACCGACAGGATCTTTGGCGCGACACATAATAAAATCTGGAATAATCCCAGCTGAATTAAGCGTACGAATCGCATGTTGGGTTGGTTTAGATTTTTGTTCGCCAATCAATTCTGGTGTCGGTAAATAACTCACCATTACCACTTGAACATCTTGAGGATATTTGACTTTAAGCATTCTAGCAGCTTCGAGGAAAAGCAAAACTTGATACTCACCGACAGTACCACCAAACTCAATCACGGTAATTTCGGATTCATTTTTTTTCTGACAAAGCTCAATGCGACGAATAATTTCATTAGGAATATCAGGCACAACTTCGACATCTTCACCATGAAATTCTAGATTGCGTTCACGTCGAATAATTTCTTGATAAACCTGACCAGTTGTAATGTAATTATCGGCGGTACAAATTTGATCAGTAAAACGTTCGTAATTACCAAGATCTTGATCAGCTTCAATTCCATCTGAACCAACAAAAACTTCTCCGTGTTCAGCTGGACGAATCGTCCCAGCATCAATATTGACATACATATCGCATTTAATATTGGCAATTCGATAGCCTTTTGACTGTAGAATTTTACCGATCGAAGCTGCTGCGACACCCTTACCAACCGAAGACATCACCCCACCAACAACAAAAATAAACTTACGAACTTTTTTATTTTGCTTTGTCATTTTGATAAAAATTAATTATTCCCCAGCTTGGACATCAAGCTTAATTTTTGAATTTAATCCATTAACCAATTCGATATCGACTTCATATTCACCAACTTCCTTAAAATGTTTTTCTAATTTAATCATTTCAGGTGTAATTTCAAAGCCTTTCTCTTTTAAATTATTAGCAATAGCTTTTTCATCAACAGCACCAAAAAGATGACCTTCTTCATTGGCCTTGCTTTTGATAATAAGTTTGTAACCATTAAGTTTGTCTTTAATTTTGGTAGCCTCAGTAATTTTTTCAAGATTAAGTTTTTCTTCCTTAGCTTTAATTGCTTCGATTTCCTTAAGCACGTTTGGAGTTACAATTTTGGCTAATTTTTTTGGAATTAGATTGTTCATTGCAAAACCATCACTTACTTCGATAATATCCCCCTTATTCCCCTTTTTGTCCAAATTTTCCAGTAATACAACTTTCATAGTTTTTAATTTATTTCTGATTAATTATTTTTTCATTTAAAATTTCGAATGCTTTATCCATTTGTGGATCAAGATAATTTTCATAATCCTCTGATTTCATTTCAATTACCACATCTGGCGTAATTCCAATTCCATTGATTTGATTTCCATTTGGAGTCAGCCATTTAGCGATGGTCAATTTAATTGACGAACCATCTTTGAGATAATTTAGACTTTGAACCGAACCTTTGCCATAAGTTTTTTCACCAATAATCGTTGCTAACTTATTGTCTTGTAGGGCACCAGAAACAATTTCTGAAGCTGAAGCCGAACCACCGTTGACCAAAATTACAGTCGGAATATTACCGAATGGTGTCGCTTCGGTCGCCGAATAGGCTTTTTCGGTTTTGTCCGAAAAAACTTCTTTGACAATCACACCATTATCAATCCAGTAGTCAGCAATAGAAATCGAGGCATTAAAGAATCCACCAGGATTATTTCTCAAATCAAGAATAATTCCTTTTGGATTTTTTAGCAAGATTTCTCGAGCCGCCTTATCAAAAGCTTCAATTGCATCGGAATTAAAATTAGCAACTTCGATATAAGCAATCTGATTATTTTTCATTTCCCAAGTTAGGCTCGGAACAACAATTTTGGCTCGAGTAATCGTTACTTCCCTAAATTCAGTTTCACCTTTGCGTAAAATTGTCAAAACTACATTTGTCCCGCCTTCACCACGAATACGATTTACGGCTTCATCCAAAGACATTCCCGTAGTATCTATTTTATCAATTGCTAAAATTTGATCTTGTGGTTGTAATCCAGCTTTTTTGGCTGGAGTATTTGGTAATGGCGAAATAATGGTAATACGATCAGCTCGAATTCCAAGTTCGGCTCCAATTCCTTCAAATTCACCATTCATTTCGCGATTAAATTCTGCAGTTTTTTCAGGATTCAAAAAGACTGAATGTGGATCATTGAGCGAATTAACTAAGCCCGAAATAGCACCATAAAAAAGATCTTTTTCTGAAATTGGTTGATCAACATAATTTTTTTCAAGCAAATCCCAGGCTTCCCAAAAAAGCTTAAAATCAAGATCTTTAATTTCAGTTTTTGGTGCAATATCTTTATTGACGATTTTATTAATAACCTGAGTCGAATTTTTACGATTACCAGCCCAATATCCACCTCCAAAAATTAAAATTGCAATTACTAAACCGATGATGATTTTTAAAACAACTTTTTTATTTTTACAACAACTACATATTTTTTCACATCTAAACCAATTTTTTATATTTTGCATATTTTGTTTTATAAATTAGTCAACTTTTTGTATTTTTGCTCCAAGTTTATTCAAACGCTCGTCTATTTTTTCATAACCACGATCTATTTGATAAATATTGTCAATTTCAGTCTCACCTTCAGCAATCAAACCCGCAATAATCATCGCCATTCCTGCTCGTAAATCCGGACTAATCAATTTTTTAGCATAAAGTTTTGTTGGCCCATTAACTACGACTCGGTGTGGATCACAAATTGTAATATCAGCACCCATCTGAGACAACATATCGACATAAAATAAACGACGATCATAAATTGTTTCATGAATTAGTGAGCTACCCTGAGCTTGGGTCATGAAAACCGTATAGGGTGATTGCAAATCGGTTGGAAAACCAGGGTATTCATGAGTTTTAATTCCATAAGCCAAGAATTTATCAGTTTTTTTCATCTGAATCCAATCAGCACCTTTTTCATATTTAATTCCAATTTTATCAAAAATATTTAAAAGTGACTCAATATGATCAGGATTACACTTATTAATTCTGATTTCAGAATTAGTCGCCGCTGCCAAAATCGCTATTGAACCAGCTTCAATTCTATCGGGAATAACTTCAAATTCACCAGCACTAATTTTATCCACACCTTCAATCGTAATTATTGGTGTACCGGCACCTGAAATTTTGGCTCCGCAAGAATTGAGATAATTGGCTAAAGCTTCGATTTCTGGCTCCATGGCACAATTTTTCAAGGTCGTTTTTCCCTTTGCTAAAACGGCGGTCATCATCAAAGCTTCGGTTCCAGTAACACTGATTGTTGAAAAAAAGTAATCGCAACCAATTAATTTCTCAGCTTGAATGTGATAAAAACCTTCATCTTCATTATATTCAACTTTAGCACCCAAAGCTTCAAAACCTTCAATAAAAAGATCAATCGGCCGACTGCCAGCTCCAATTACACAACCTCCGGGATGAGAAAATTTTACTTCGCCAAAACGTGCCAAAATTGGCCCCACAAACATAATTGAAGCTCTAAATTTTTTAGCTAGGTCTGATTTTAGTTCAGTATTATTAATCTTTGAAGTATCAATAGTTGCTGTATTACCATCTCTAGTGACAATACCACCCAAACTTTCAATTAAACTTAATGACTTTTCAGTATCTTCAATCTCGGGAATATTAGTAATTTTTATTTTTTGAGTCGACAAAATAGCAACTGGAATGATTTTTAAAACTGAATTTTTGGCTCCCTTGATATCTATTTCACCGGCTAGTGGCTGTTTACCTAAAATTATGTATTTTGGCATAAAAAACGTATTAATTTTTAATTTAGTATATCGTAAAACTTAGATTTAATCAATCTAGACAAAATATAATATGTTTGACATTTATTTATTAAAAAATAATCTTTTCTTGATTTTTTCTCAAAAAAAAGCTAAAATATTAAAATTAATAAAAAATATATGAATATAAACCTTCGTCGTCTTCTGGCACTTGCTTTTATAGCTGGTTTTTTTATTTTATTACCAATAATTTTAAATTACGCTCGCGGTTATCGTTTTGATGCCAATAAAAATCAAATGGTCAGCACTGGTGGAATTTCAGTTAACTCCAATCCAAAAAATGCTCAAGTTTTTCTCAATGGTAATTATGAAGAACCAAATTTATTTGAAAAGTTTCTTTTGCCATTCAAAAATTTTCTTGGCATGCGTAAAATGGGAGGCACCACCCCCGCTATTTTTCAAAATTTAATTCCTGATGAATACAATATTGAAGTTACCAAAGATGGCTATTATCCTTGGCAAAAAAAAATCAACGTCTATGCTGAACAAGTTGTTTTTGCCGAAAACATCAATTTATTTTTACAAAATCCAAAAATTGAAAATCTAGCAACAGCTGATATTCTTTTGGCAAAATTTTCACCCAACGAAGATAAGCTTATTTACACCACTAAAAATGAAGATAAATGGGAACTTTATGCTTTAGATTTAGCAAACTTGGAAAATAAATTACTCTATAAATCTTCTTATGAAATCGAAAAAATTGTTTGGTCAAATATCGGCTCGAGCCTTTATCTTAAAACAAAAAATAATAATGAATACGTTTTTATTGACACCAATGACACGACTAAAACATTTTATTTAAAAAACTTTACCTCGATCACTAATCTGAGTTTAAAAAGTACCGCTCTCGAGCTAACTAATTTGAAATGGGATGCTAACAATTCAGATAAACTCTATTTTCAAAACAAAAATAAAATTTATGAAATTAATCTGACAACTCAAACCGTTGATAATTTTCATGAATTTGCTTATCAAGATACTAAATCGATTGCTGACTTTTTTGTCAAAGATGGCTCGATTTGGGCAATTCAATTATTTTCAGAAGAGGCTGAATTAAAAAAGTTTGCTCAACAAAAAACCGCCCCAAGTACCGAGAACGAAATTAGCCAAACAATTTCAATTTTACCAAGCTCAAATCAATATCAATTCGTCGATTACAAAAACGATCTAATTGCCATCAAAAATATTCAATCAAAAAATATTTTTATTATCAACCCTCAAATTAATCACCTTGAAAGATCAGTCATTGCCAAATTTTTTGCTAATGATTTTGTTTGGGATAATCAACAAAACCGCATTCTTTATTGGGATAATTTTGAAGCTGGGATTATTAATCTCAATAAAAACGACGAATATGCTCAGAGTTATCAGGAAGTTCTTTCACGCTATAGCCAACAAATCTCCGGCGCTTATTGGAGTGAAGATGAAAATTATGTCATTCTCGGCTTAGAAAAAGAGCTCTCGGCCATCGAAATTGATAATCGTGATAAACGCAATATCAGCCAAATTACAGTCGTTAATTCCATCAACTCTTTTGATCTCAAAAACAAAAACATCGTCTATCTGATTGGGAAAATAAACAATGTTTCTGGAATTTATAAAATTGAAACTCAATAATTAAACTTGGGATAATCTTCTAGCTTCTTCATTCATCACCTCCCCTGCCACTAAATTATTGGCACGAAGCCATGATGGGAAAGTCCCTGCATCAGTCCACCAGCCATTTAACTTTTCAAAAGTCATCTGGTTATTTTTGATATAAAAATTATTAACATCAGTAATTTCAAGCTCCCCTCTGCCTGATGGTTTCAAAGTTTTGATCACATTCCAAACTTGTTTGTCATACATATACAAACCAGTGACTGCCAAATTACTTTTTGGATTTTGTGGTTTTTCTTCAATATTTAAAATTTTATCACCCTCGATTTCAGCCACGCCAAATCTTTGAGCATCATCAACTTCTTTGAGAAAAACTTTGGCTCCAATAGACTGTTTTTCGAAGTTTTTGACAGCATTAATCATACTATCTTGAAAAATATTATCTCCGAGAATTACTGCAACTTTTTCTTCATCAGCAAAATCTTCGCAAAGCCCAAGTGCCTGAGCAATTCCACCTGCTTCATCTTGAATTTCAAATGAAAATTTAGCTCCAAAATCTTTACCCGATCCTAATAAGTTTAAGAAATGACCTGCATTACCTGGACCAGAAACAATCATGATATTAATAATTCCAGCTTCGATCAATTTATCAATTGGATAATAAATCATCGGCTTGTCATACACTGGCAGCAAATGCTTGTTGGTAACTTTTGTGTTGGGGTACATTCGGCTACCCGTACCTCCCGCCAAAATTATTCCTTTCATAGTTTTTAATTAGGTTGCTTTATTTAATATTTCTAAAAACTTTTTTACTTTTTCATTATTTTCTATTTTAGAAAGTTCAGAGGTATTATAATCTCTTTTTACATTATTAGGAGTTGCTGTTTCGTCAATATAATATTTTTCTAAAATATTTAACCCCTTATCAGCTAAAATATTGATTCCTTGATATGAATTTGTAATTTTATAATATTCACCGTCAGGAATTATTATTTCATTTTTCAAAAGTTCATCAATCATAACAAGCGCTGGATAATAATAATTTGGCGAAGAATCACCTTGTGGGGATTTATTGACTAAACTATCAAAAATTGTTCCTAATTTAGCTATAAATTGAATTTCGGCTAATTTATTTCTTTCTACATCGTCTTTAATTTTTTTTAACCGCCTTTTTAGAATTGTCATTCCAACCATTTCAGCTTTTGACTCTTCTAAAATATTCACTTCATCACCTACATCAATTCTTTTTATAACATTTTCATCTTCTGACACCATTACTGTATGACCAAGTTCATGCAAAACATTTTCGCGTATTGCCGCCTCATTATATTTTTCTGGGTATGAGATGTCTTTGAAAATTTTTTTTATTAAAGGAAACTCTCTTTTGGTAGCAACTTCAGTGATTTTATCTATATAAACAATTATACTGATTTTATCAGAGACACCTCTGGTCGACTGATAGGTGTTTTCACCAAAAGCAAGGGGAACAATACTTAATTGTGGTTTTGGTGTTTTTAATGATTCATTTAAAGCATGTGATTTTTCTTGGGTTAAATTTTTAGCCTCTTTTTGATAAGGTTTTATATCTGCTTCTAACTTTTTTGTTTCTGCTGTTTTTAAACCTAATTTTAATTCTGGATCTACTTTTTCTGCCTCTCCAGTTACTGATGAATAACCCTGAAAATCAATAACTATTGGACAACCAGAATTAGCTAGTTTGACTAGTTGCTCACTTAACTTCGTCCATCTTTTATAATTTTTTTCAAAATCAGTTTGTTTTAAATTGTGAGCACTAGCTAATTTTCTTAAAAAAACAGGTAGTCTTTTATATGTTTTGGGTAATTTTTTTTCATCAAGCATGTTTTCTGCCTTATCAGCCATAATTTTAAAACTTCTAACTATTTTTGGCCACTCAAACATAAAAACTTCTGAATAGACTAAATTTCTCGTTTTGTTTCCTTCTTTTTCCTTATATAGATTATAAATATAACCAGAACCATTTCTTTCTCTGTCTATAGATTTACTTTTTCCTCCTGGCATATCAGCAATTTTTATTTGTTTATCATAGGCCGAATCAAATAGTTTTCCAAATCTAATTGCTAATTCAACAAAAAAATCAATTTCATCAATTGTCATTTCTCCAATTTTTTGACTACCTTCATTTTTTTTTTGCAGAACCCATTGTCGCAAAAGAGCAATTTCAGCTAATTGTCTTTCAGATGTTAAACCAACAAGTTCGCGCCAAGCTTCAGAGGATGCGTCTCTCAAATTTTCAATATTACCAAGTTGTCTAGTGTCAAACTTTTCTGATAAGTTAGAATAATCCGTTAATATGTTTCTGGTTTTAAAATATTTTTTACTTTTTGGAAGGTTTTCACTCCAAACTTGCGCTTGTTGTTCAACCAAGGGTCCTATTTTTTCTTCCCATTTTTCTCCAACAATCTTGCGAGCTGCTTGAAAAAAATCGTCAACACTTGTGACTTCTGGACAAGATGGCCAACCTTCATTTTTTATTACCTCCACTAAAAGTTCTCGCACCTTTAATCTAAGTTTCATTCCAGAAGACATTTTTTCTTTATTTTTATGATAACCTAAAGTATCTTCTTCTCTATTTTTTTTTGAAGGAAAATGAGAGCCAAAACGTGAATTTTTTGCTTTATTTTTTAGTAATTGATTCTTTGGTTCTTCTTTTTTTTTAGTCTCAGAAAAATCAATATTTGGAAATTCTATGTTCATATTTTTTATTTTAATTTTAACAACTTGCCAAATATTCTTTAACTGCTTCGCGCCAATCACGCATCGATCTCAATTTATTATTGATCAGCATTGAATTCTGTGGTCTTTTAGCTGGTAAAGGATAATCTTCGGTAGTACATGGATCAATCACGACTGTAACATTTTTTAAATCCAAACTCATCTTGGCTAAATTATACCAAGTTGTCTTTGGACCATCGTTTGAAAGATGATAAATTCCATATTCTGGCCTGTCTTCAATAAAATCTCTGACTCGCAAAGCTAAATCTTTGGCATAAGTTGGACGACCATATTGATCATCAATAACTTTAAATGGACTTAATTTTTGTCCTTTTTGAATTATTGAGTCAATAAAATTTTTACCATTTCGACCAAAAAGCCAAGAAAGACGAATTAAATAAAATTGATCTGTATTTTGAATTAATAATTTTTCACCGAGATATTTTGAACGACCATAAGCACTAATTGGATTTGGCTGGTCATTTTCATTATAACCTTCAGTCTTTTGTCCATCAAAAACATAATCAGTCGAAAAATGAAAAATTGGTACTTTTAATTTGTGAGCCACTTCAGCCAAAACTCCGACCGCTTCGCCATTAATTTTATTAGCCAAGTCTACTTCTTCTTCAGCTTTATCCACAGCAGTATAACCAGTTGCATTAATAATAAAATCAGGAGATAAATCAAAAACTTTCTGGCGAATTTCATCGAAATTAGTCAAATCGCAATCTTCCTTTACCCAAGCTATTGGCGAATAATCACTTAATACTTCAACTAGTTCGCTACCCAATAAACCATCAGCACCCAAGATTAAAATTTTTGGCTGTTTTTCATTCATTTATTTTTTGTATTGCTGTTGATAATAATCGAGATATTCACCCGATTTTATTTTTTGCCACCAACTATAATTATTACTATACCAATCAACGGTTTCTTTCAAACCTTCTTCGAAATCTTTTTCTGGTTTCCAGCCGAGACTCATCAACTTATCCGGATTGACCGCATAACCAAAATCATGTCCAGGACGATCAGTGACTTTTTCGATATAACCCATGTCTTTACTGGTCAATTTCAACAACATATTAGTCAGCTCTTTGTTTGAAATTCTAAAACGAGTTCCAATATTATACACTTCGCCCAGCTTACCATAGTGACAGATTAAATCAATTGCTCGACAATGGTCGCTGGTATGAATCCATTCGCGAAATTGCATTCCCTCGCCATACAATGGCACCTTCTTGTCTTCGAGTAAATTGGTGATAAAAAGTGGGATAATTTTTTCAGGATATTGGTGCGTGCCATAAAAATTGCAACTATGTGTCATGATTACTGGTGTTTTGTAAGTATGATAATATGCTGCACACATCATGTCAGCACCCGCCTTGGAGGCACTGTAGGGGCTAGACGGGTCGAATTTAGTCTCTTCGCTAAACTCCTGGGATTCGTCCTGCACCATCCCAAAAACCTCGTCAGTCGAAATCTGAATCATCTTTTTTGCTAAGCCGTTACGAGTTGCTTCGAGTAAAACAAAAGTTCCAAAAATATCGGTTTTTAAAAACGAATCGGGGTTAAGAATTGAACGATCGACGTGAGTTTCGGCAGCATAATTAACGATCAGATCGACGCCATCGCCAAGAGCTTTTTTAACATCTTCAGCATTTGAAATATCACCTTGAATAAATTTATAACGGGAATTTTTTTCGATTTCTGTGAGATTTTCCAGATTGCCAGCATAAGTCAATTTATCTAGATTAATAATTTCATAATCCAAATAATTTTTCAAAATATATTTTATAAAATGCGAACCCATAAAGCCCGCTCCCCCAGTAACTAAGATTTTCATAATTTAATTCTCTTTTTTAAACTTCTTAAAAAAATGTTGGTTTCTTCAAAAAACGGTTTTTCTAGACTCTTGCCAGTTTTTGTGAACATAGCGGCATGAAAATTATTATTATTCCAAATTATCGCCCCAACAATATCATTATACATCGGCTTTTTTGCTTTTTTAAATTGAGCAATTTCTTCAGGATCATAAACTTTTTTGTCAGCAAATGATTTTAGAGAATTACAAATTGGTAAATCATGACAAAAGATTGTCGCTCGCAAAATACTTAAGGTCCCAACACAATCCAAACGATCAGCATCTTTAAAAGCTTTGGTTAAAGGTTTATCATTTTTATCACCTCGACCATGTCTTTTGATAGCTTCCAGAATTTCATCTCTATCTTCCAAGCTAATTTCTTTAATGCCTTCCAAAAATGGTCTGGCAATAATTTCTGACATTTCAGCGTGCAATAATCCTTTCTCATAGTTTTCTTTACCCTGACCAATATCGTGTAGTAAAGCCACCATTTGCATTTTAAATTTATCTAAGCCTTCACTAAGTGCAATTTTTTCTGCCCACACCTTAACTCGCAAAACATGAGAAAAATCATGGCTAGTATCCACTAATTCCGACATCTCAGCCCGTGCAAAAATTTCAGTTTTCTTTAAAATTTGAGTTTTAGTCATTATAAATTCTTATTTTTTTAGTCAAAATTTCAGCTTGTCCGTCATCATATTTATCCCCTGCCCAAAGTTTTAGCCCATCGTTTTCAAATCTCGGGATAATATGAAAATGAACATGAGGAACCACTTGACCTGAAACTGAAAAATTATTTTGGTTAAAATTAAAACCTTCGGCACCAGTCACTTCCATAATTTTTTGAGCAATTCTTTTTGAAACCACCAAAATATTTTTTAAAACATCGTCTGGAGTATCAAGAATTGTTTCGTAATGTTTCTTGGGAATTACTAAAGTATGCCCTGGATTGACTGGAATAATATCCAAAAACGCCAAGATGTCATCATCTTCATAAACTTTGTAACTTGGAATTTCGCCACTGACAATTTTACAAAAAATACAATCCATTTCTATTCAATTTTAAATCTTGAATTTTCTTCGGCTTCATGACGAATCTCATCGACTGGTTCTTTTTTATCTTTGCCAGCATAAAGCCCATCTGGCTGATTAATATACCAAGCACCATTTTCTGAAACACATTTATAGCCATGAACCACGCCTGGTGGGACAATCACAATCGTCGGCTTATCTTCACCAACAATCATAGTAAAATGTTCACCATAAGTTACTGAATCTTTGCGGTCATCCCAAAGATACATTTCAAAATTACCGGGACCAAAAAAACAAAAATAATCTGATTGATGTGTGTGTTCATGAGGTCCACGAACAATATTAAATTTTGAAAAAGAAACATAGGCCATTTGTGGAATAAAATTTATCTCATCAGAGCGATAAAATTCAGCCACCCAACCTCGTGCATCTTCATATTTTTTTGCCTCTTTTATTATTACGCCTTCAATCATAAAATTGAGTTAAATTATTACTTTTTGATTATACCATTTTTAGCTTTTAAAACAAGCAGAAAACCCATATCACCTAAAATTAATTCGGGGTTGTCAAATATTTCAAAGTAACCTAGAATTATGTTATGAATCCTAAAGTTTCCATCATAATTCTCAACTGGAATCGACTCGACGACACTCTCGAGTGCCTCGATTCCTGCCTCCAGCTTAATTACCCAAATTACGAAATTTTGGTTTATGACCAGGGTTCAGACCGAAATGAAGCCGAAATTGTCTGCCAGAAATATCAAGCCTATCCCCAAATCAAATCAATCCGCCTCGATAAAAATTATGGTTTCGCTCAAGGTGGCAACCTTGGAATTAATGAAGCTTTTAAAGATTCTGAAGTAAAATACGTCGTTTGCCTAAATAATGACACTGTCATCGAGCCAGATTTTGTGACCAAGCTAGTCGAAACCGCTCGGCAAGGCTTCGATATGGTCGGTGCTCAAGTTTTTAATTATACCGATCACAATCAAGTTGATAATTTCGGGATGGAAGTTACCGCCTCGATGCTAACTTTTAATCGTCTAAATTTTCAAAGCACGCTTTTTTGTCCATCAGGCTGTGCGGTGCTTTATTCGCGACAGCTTTTAGAACAAGTCAAACTTGAAAATAATTATTTTGATCCCGATTTCTTTTGCTATGCCGAAGATTGGGATTTGGGTTTTCGAGCACTACTTCAAGGTTTTAAGCCAGCCATCGCCGAAACTAAAGTTTTTCATAAAGGCAGTGCTTCGACTAGCAAAATGAGTGGCTTTTCGATTTATCATACCTACCGCAATTCTGTCTGGGTAATTCTTAAAAACCTACCGACCAAGTTATTGTTCAAATACATTTTAAAAATTAAACTCGGTCACTGGGCGATTATCTTAAAAAACACTTTGCGAGGTGATTTGAAACTAATTTTGAAAGCTTATATCTGCTCCTGGTCTAGAATTTTCATAGTTTTGAAACAGCGCCAGCTAGTTCAACTCAATCGAAAAATAACCGATCAGGAATTGGAAAAGTTTATTAATTCTAAAATATTTTCAAAAGATTATCTATAAAATTATGACACAAGAAACAATGGACTTAAACTCAGAAAAACCAGAAAAAGAAATGGCTCTTGAAGAAATAAAAGCTGAATTAATAGAAAGAGCCAAAAAAGATTGCTCAAATATGGAGCCGGCTATTAATGAAACCTGCCCAGACGGTTTTTCTATAACTAAAATTGATTTTGGGGATAAACATATACATAAAATTATTTTTTATTACAACGATCCTGGTGATGAAAATCATAGCACAAAATCAGTTGGATATAATTTTATTACAAAAGAATATTTATAATAAATAAACTTCAGTAGTTTTAATTTAATATAAAATTAATATCAATTAACTTCTAGATATTGACTAAATATCTGTTTTGTGGTATAGTTAGGTTAACTTGAAAGGGAGGGCTAAGATGTCAAAAAAAGTACTACTGGTTGATAGCTCGTATTTTTTAGCCTTATTAAAGGCTATCATGGAAGATGAATGGACTGGATCGGCAGTTGAATTATGCAACCCAACTACTGAGGAACTTGAAGCTGAATTAATGACCAGAGAATATTGGCTCGTTATCACTGGTTGTAATATGCCTCGTATACAAGGAAAAGCCGTTTTAGAACTTTCAAAAAAGTATGGCTGCAAGACCATACTTCTATCGGTAGACGATCCCGCCGAAGAGACAAAAAAAACAGCCGATTGCTTTCTTCCGAAAGAAATCGGCTTTGAAGAAAAATTATTACTTGCTGTCAACGTACTAGCCGAAACCCCTGAATAAGGGGTTTCTCTATTTCTGAACTATTTTTACTAAATACAAATTACTTCTAACCTTTTGTGTTTTATCAAAACTCATTTCAAAACTTTCAAATTTTATTTGATTTTCATTAAGCCATTTTTGGAGATCATCAGTAAATACCAGCTGATAGACATTCTCCTCTGCTTGAATTAAATTTTTAACAGCTTCAAAATCAGCATCTTTTTGCAAAGCATAAATTACTTTTTTCTCTGGGTATAGTGCTTTGTCGAGCGAACCGGTGATAAAAATTGAATTTTTTTCAGCCAGTTGATCAATTTTTTCCAAAATTATTTGATTTTTAGTTAAATCTTGTTGAATTTTTATCAACCCACTATTTAAATCTAAATAAACCAATTTGAAACAAAAAATAAAACAAATAAAAATCGCAATTTTATATACCCATTTGTATTGTGGAATTGCTTTTATTTTTAGCAAACCCAGTGCTATCCACGGAATCATTAGTAAATAAATCGGCAAAAAATATCGCAGATATGACGAACCGATCGTTACTCGACTCCCACTAACAACATCGGCAAAATACCAGCTGCCATAAGATAATAAAATCAAACCAACCACACCAGCCAAAATTAGCAGAAAACCTTTGGGTTTATTTTCAGTTTGTCGCCAATTTTTGATTACAAAAAATATACCCAAAAGAAAAAATAAGTTTGTTATCCAAAAAAATTGCAAAATAAAATCTTTAAAATTTTGCCAGATATTGTGTAATGAAAACCCAAACGGCACCAAGACTAATTTAATAAGATGATACGCTTGATTGACGATAGTTTGACTTTGCTCAAGCTGAGCTCCAGAGCTCACAGAAGCTGGATTATAGCCGAAATTAAAGTAACTGCCATAAATGTGTTGATTTAGGTTTAAAACCGGCCAGAAGACCAAAATTAAGCTCAGAAAGCCTAATCCTAAGCCCAACCAGTTTATTTTATTACGTTTTAAGACTAAAATTAGAATAAAAGCCATCCCAACCCAAATAATTTCAGACAATCGAGTTATCAAAGCCAAGCCAATCATAATTCCCGACACACAATATAAACAGGCTTTTTTATTATCCAAAGCCTTGAGCAATAAATAAATTCCCGCCAACAAAAACGTCAAAAAAGCAATATTATTAAACATCGTCCGACTAGCATAATACCACCATGCCGGCTGAATAAATAACAGAAAACTCGACAGCAATGCCAGCCTTTTGTCGTCAAAAATATACTCGATCAATAAATAAAAAAACCAGACTCCGATAATTGCCAAAATTGGCGTCAAGTAAATTATCGCCTGCCAACTAAATAATTTTGCTAGCAAACCATAAATCATTGGGAAACCGACGACAATCCCTGGAAAAACCTGATCCCCTTTTGACTCCATCCAGCGAGGTTTGATGGTGCCATTGGCAATTTCGTTCAACGGCTCAGTATAATTCATTTGCCAAGTCTGAGAATAATTTTTGGCAAAATTAAAATATTGAACTTCGTCGGGTGAATTAAAATGATAAGTCGTTGAAAAATTCAAAAAACAATAAGCTAGC
>Ga0172381_10002353_pt1 | contig 20909 bp, 17 predicted proteins | sample Leawel6488metaG_FD_119754 | JGI IMG/M metagenome (GOLD analysis project Ga0172381, IMG submission 119754) | Leachate microbial communities from a municipal landfill in Southern Ontario, Canada - Leachate well 64-88 metaG | ecosystem: Engineered > Solid waste > Landfill > Unclassified | place...
TATGGCAACAGTACAAGAGAGTTCAGCCGGATCAATTCATTATCAAATAGGAGCAACAGGATGTTCTACTGCAGATGCAACAATACTTAATATGAGTTTTGATGCAAAAGCAGTTGGTGACGCCACCGTTACATTTTCTGCTGCTGACTTGCTAGGGGGCGATGACGGGTCAGAATCAATCAAAACCACAAAGGAGAAAACTATAATAAATATTTCCCCCAAAACCGTTTCCGACGCTGAATAAATAATCAAATATGCTGAAGTAATATTCTCTTCACAATTTAAAATAGCCCTTACGGGCTATTTTAAATATATAATTCTGTTATCTGTAATCTGTTATCCTGTTTATGCCATCAACGAATTGATGATTACAGATTCTTCAGAGATCATAATTCTTCTATATTTTCCGTACAAAACTGCGACGCCGGCAAACAATGTAATCATGAAACTACCAGCACCATTTGCTCCTGTTTTAGGAAGAGTAGGAATTGTAGTAGCAGGCACAACCTTTGCAATAATTTTAGTCGAGGCTGTGTCGGATAAATTGTTTATAGATGCTGTATTGACTAGATTCTGACCGGCTGCAAGATTACTAGAAGTAATAACTCGATACTTGATGAAATCTTTTTCTCCGGCAGAAATCGTATCTAAAATTATTCCGCTGCCAGTAATTCCGTCAGGCAAGGTTTGCTCAGAGCTACCATTTCTCGAAATTCGAGTTGTTCCGGCAATATATTCTGTATTCGGAGGCAAGATATCGGAAATTTTTACTCTATCGGCTGGTCCGTTACCAGTATTTGAAAAGTTAATCATGTACTCAAGAATATCTCCTGCAAAGGCTTGATTTGACTTTACAAAACCGCCGTCATTTGTTGTTACGTCACGTACGAGTTTCTCAATAGAAAGAACGGGATTAAGTATAACCGGTGGAACTACCACTACTACAGTAACGCTGTTGCCGTAGATATTTGTAAAACTTGTTCCATCGGGAACAGTTTTGATTTTAATCTGAAAAGTTCTAACCACTTTTTCACCAGGATTAATAGTTACGACCGGCCATTTAACCTCAGAGCCAACGACTTGTCCGCCATTTGAAACAGAAACAACTGAAGCATTATTTAGTATCTCGGAAATATTATCTTTTATCTCATAATCAATTGCTGCATTTCCGGTATTGCTTGTAGTCAAAGTATAAGTTACTGCGTCTCCAATATTATTTTCAGTGTCAGAAACATTTTTGCCTTTTGTATCATTGAAAGCAGATTTTTCCTTCACAATATTTGGGGTAGGAGTAGCAACAATTTTGACTGTAGCTATGCTATTCAAAGTTTCTGCAAAGGCAGTCATAATTGCTTTGTTGACAACACTATCGCCAGCTTTCAAAGAACTTATTGCTTTTACCTTGTACAAAAATGTCACTTTACTTCCAGGAGCCAAGGAGAACAGAGTCATACCACCGTCAAAGAATTTTGCAGCTTCGGTGTCAGGCAAAGAAATAACACTGCCAGCCGATACTTTTTCGAATGAACCGCTCACAAATTCTAAACCGGCTGGATTAATATCCTTCAATACGCCGTCAGAAATTGCAACATTACCAGTATTTGTAACATCAATATTGAACTCAACTTCATCATTAACCTTGGCAGAAACCTCTTTAGCAAACTGTGCTCCGCCCGAAGTTGCGTTTCTAACCGTCTTATTGATTGTAAATGCCGGGGCTTCTGTTACCTTTGTTTTGAAGCCAAAAGTAAGAAAACCGGAATATTGCCAACAACCTTGAATGTCACCAATATTGACTCCGTTTGTGCTTACAATTTCATCACCAGTTTGGCCATTAGGCAAGGCTGTTGCTTGAACATTTGGATTGCTGGTTGAGGAATTTGGATACCATTTAACAGAGCCAGGAATAAGAGAAAGCTCAGCATCTTTGTCAAGATTGACAACCAGGCCATCCATGCCGACTAACTGACCATTAACAATCGTCGAAGTAACAGTTTCGGCATTATCAGATGAAATTGAAACTGTTATCTTGGCGCTATCCGAAGTAGTATTTTTAGGAATGTTAACTTTGATCTTTGTATTTATGGAAGTCGTGTCTAGCATACCGTTATGGTAATACACTGAACCACGAAACTCATCTCCAGCCGTGCCGCTAACAGGATTTTTCCAGACTGTTTCATCTTTAGTCGTATTAATACCCTCAAGGATTTGATAATCTCCCTCAAGAAAATTAAATCTTGGTCCGTCCGCTTTTGCTGACAAAAGTGGAGAAATTAACTGCGATAAAAGCGCTGCAACCAGTGCAATCGAGAACAGATATCGCATTTTTGATTTTAGATAGTTTTTAAAACTCATGTTGTCCTTTATTATTTAATTTATTGATTCGTTAATTAGTAATTCGTAGGATTCATTATTCGATTATTGAAATTTATAATTTATAATTTATAATTTCTCTATATTTACCTTGGCATTGTCGGCGCAAAAACTGTCAGAATTGTTCTAGCCGTATCAATTTTTTCAGCAGCACCGTCACCACGGCCATAAGCAGTATTAGTCAAAACGGATTCTCCCAATGGAGCACAACCATTTATAATTCCTTGTAAAGTAATAACCTTTTCTTGGCCAGGATTGAGTGTACCGAGTGCCAAACCATTTGCGCTCACAATATCATCATTGGCAGAAACGCCACCAATTTTTGTTGAACCTATCACGTAGGTTTCAAAAACTGGAAGAGCATCTTTCATATAAACGTTTGCAATGGCTATATTTCCAGTATTACGAACGATAATTCTATAAGTAACAGTGTCGCCCAATTTAGCAGTGTTCTCTTCTACCCATGAAACACCGTTCGAAACCATTTTGTCAACCACAATTCCTCTTTCGGCAGTAACCAACACTCGTGCTTGGCTTTGTGATTGTTCAACATTGGCCATGTAAACTTTTGCAACATTGTTTAGGCTGTAAGAACCGGCTGGCATATTTGAATCTATTTTTGTCTTGTAGGTCAAAAATACTACATTTCCACTGCCTGGAGCTATGTCGGAAATTGCAATTCCTGAACTAAATAGCGTATCAGCTTGCTTAATTCCTTCTGGATGCGCTTGTGTGTAAAGATAAGTCGTTCCAGGCGTATATGTCATATAAGTAGGTAAAACGTCCTTTACACTTACCTGCGTGGCAGTTGTAGTACCATTATTCTGTACTCCAAGATGATAGGCAATGCTATCACCGGGATTAGCAGAAATCATTTTTTGCCAATCTTCATTTGTGCCAGGGTGAGCAACTGTTTTATCCATAATTAACTGAGTTGGTTCCTTAACATCAACCATAAAAGTAACGAAACCGGCATAATTCCAACATCCTTGAATATCGCCAATGTTCATTCCGCCGTTTGTGATACCGTCCGGAAGATGAGTAGGAGTACTTGTTCCATTCGGATACCAATTTGTTGAACCGGCAACGTATTCAATTCTGGCTGGAGTAGCGGTGTTTATTGTGGCGCCAGAAAGTCCGACAATATTTCCAGCTACAACCGTATCAGAAATCGGCGTTGTTTCATTGGACCAGAGCCAGCTCTTTGCTTCTAGAGTCGTACCGGTGATTGTTGGAAGATCAACTCTAAGCGTTGTGTTGTGAGCAGTCGTATTTATCATACCGTTGTGATAATAGAAAGAATAAGAAATTCTCTCACCCACACTAGCAGAGACTGGATCAGACCAGGTTCCGCCGTTTGTTTTGGCAACCTGAAGCATTTCATAGTCACCTTGCATAAAGTTAAACCTTGGGGTGTTTGTACCCTCGCCTTTGGCTTTATCTAGGCCTGCATTTGGCATAACCATAATGCCAAGCATAGATCCTAAAAGAGCGAATGACAAAACAGCTCGATATGCTCGAAGCTTGGTTTTGATTAAAGCACTTGTTAATCTCTTGTTTTTAAATTTAAACATTTTGTTCTCCATTATTACTTATTTGTTCCTCATCTAAACCAATAAATTTAATTAAAATCATCCCATAATTCCTGCCTGCCGGCAGGCACGGCATGATTCATAATTCAAATTATTAGCTTGGAAAGGATGGGGAAATTGGCTTTTGGCCAAAATCCCCTGGTATGTTTTAATTGACCGAATCTGCGACATTCGGATGTGTGGGCGTCACGTTCCACGTAACGGACGGATCGCCGATCTTAACTGGAGCCTGATCTCCGGTTGGGGCTGGAGGGCCACCTGAGGCCGGAGGGCCGCCAGGGTTTAATCCTGATGGATTCCCCACTGGCGCGGATGTCGGCGGTTTTGAAGGCGGCGTCCCGTTGGGGTCGCACGTCTCAGGTGGCTTAACTATGCACTTCGGTCGTGGAATATTTGTCCACGATTTCGAGCCGTATGCAATTGTGCTTTCCTGCCTATCTCCCGGATGAAAGACGGCAACTGCTCCAGTTGGTATCTGAGGAACCGCACAGAGAGATTTTTCTCTCTCTTTTGGCTTCTCAAACGGCAGACATTCCTTAATTGCAAGATCAGGAATGCTCCCGCCAGCAAAAGCCGGAAGTTCCAATTTCTGAACCGGCGCCTGAGGCTGCTCGGTGTGATTGACGTAAAAGTCAAGTCCGCCACTCGTCAATTTATACAGCTCCTGGATCATCTGGATATAGTGCTTTGTCGGCTGATTCAATATCAATGTTCCGCGACTGTCGCGAGCATCTACCGAACCATCACCCACAATTTGGCGAAGTCCAACTCTTAGAACATTATAGTTCTCCGAGTTAAGCTTGGCCTTATGCTTCGCCAAATAATTGGCGATAACTACTTCATCACCAGATCGCCAATACTTGTATGTATTTTTAATCTGGACCGTCTCTTGTGTCGTTGTTGACGACGTAGAGACAGCATTGTTGGTGCTAGTAGTACTTTCTTCATCGACAGCAACATAGCTCTGTTGAGCATTTGCTGCCGATGCAAAGACGAGAAAAACTAATAGAAACAATATTCTTTTCATCGTCCTCTACCTCCTCCTTGGTACGACACATCAAACAGTAGACTTGTTGTTCCTTGGTCGATTTTTACGGGGATGGTTTTTTTCTTCTTCACTATCCCATTCCCATAGTCGACCCACAGATCAAACGAGTTCACTCCGCAAGGTAGAGTCACTATCTGACCTACCATTTTTGCGTCATAGGTATCGGTCTTCCCGTCTGGACGAGTAATCTCCATCCAAACACCTACCGGATTGCCAGTAAAACTGACTGGCAATGTCACCATCTGAGACGACGTGGTCGTCTGCGCAACATTATTTGTCGGAACAGCGGTACCCGTAGGCATGCTTGCTGTGCCAGAAGTTGCTCTATTCACCCAATCTTGGAGATTTCTTATCTCCTTTGTTTGGGCAGTGACGACCGTTCCGATCGACTTAATGTTTCCTTCGGCAGTTGTAATATGTCCTTCTGCCTTGGTCATTCGATCTTCTAGGTCATTCAGGCGATCGTTGGAGACTGCAGCAACAGAGCTGCTCATCTCTGATCGCGGGATAGTCTTTATGATCAACTGGTCGTATTCGGTCGATGATTTCGTCCCAAACAGATCAGTGACCTTGAAGATTATCCTAAACCAAGGATGCTTCCCTTTTCTGTCAGTCAGAGAAAGCTGCAAGGCTCTTACCAGCCCGACTTGGGCTGTATCCTCTGGACTGAGCGTAAATCTCCACCCATATATGGAGTCAAAATCCGCCGGTTTCATATTGGCCACCAATGTATTGGTGGTGTACCCAATCTTAAAGTCATTGGCGTTTTTAACACCCTTCGGGAAGACCTGTCCATAGACAGGCTCATCCTTGGGAACAACCAACGTTGCCCCGCTCGGACTCAGTTGCTGTCCGTACTTGTCGGTAAAGTTCATTAGCGCCTCAATTGGACGTTTGTCTTCACCAACGGAGAGTACGACAGATAAACCCGTCTCTGTGATAGTAGTTGCGACTGCCGCCGAAGCGAGCAGTAACATTGATAACATCAGAGCAACTATAACTGCTCTCTTCATGGCTATCTCCTTGGCCGGTGCCTTTTTGCACCTGCGCCACTTTCTTTCTTTCAATTTTGTACGAACTACTCTGGTCCCGCCCACAAGTGGTGCAAAAACCAGAATCGAATTCTCTGCCTTGTTAGCAAGAGATAAATAATCAGTCAAACAATTACCAATTATCTTATCCTGCGCTAACTTTCCGTCTACTCATCCTAAATTAACAGTAATTTTTGCTTTGAAACCAGCCAGGAAATAGGCGAGAAGTAGTCGGGAGTTAGAGAGACCTGGTCCGCATATTTTAAGGGACCATCAATGCCGACTAACCCATAAAATCCGCCACTCATAATTTCCCCAAATCCTAGCCAGATTTAAAACAAAAAAAGAAGGTTCCCCGCCTCCTGATAAACAATTTGTCAATTGTCGCTTAATCCCTAACCCGTTAAATGAAATCATCGGATTATTTACCCATCCTAGAGGTAATTAGTTCCCCCAAGATGTTATCAACACGGTATCATGATTTTGTAATATTGTCAATAGAAAGACAAGTAAAATTACTTTAACCTATCCAAAATAGCTTCAATATCCGGAACATTTGAAATTTGTACTGCTTCCATCCGTAGCTTCTTTGCGTCTGGAAACCCCCTCAAATATGCCAAAAGATGCTTTCTAAATTCAATAATACCCCTTTCCCCTTTTGAATCAAGTGACAATTTTGCATGTTCCAAAATAATCTTCTTCAAATCTGTTATCTGTTTACTGTCATCTGTATTCTTCTCGAAGACCCACGGCTTTCCAAAGCTTGCTCTGCCGATGGCAAAACCATCTAAAGAAATATTATTTATTTCGGGCGTCGCATTTTTGGTCTCTGATAGTTGATTCCTGCCCTGCTGACAACTGACAACTGACAACCTGCCTGCCGGCAGGCAAGGCTGACAACTATCTTTAAGGTCTCCGTTCCCTATGACAACTAGCTTGTCGCCAAACATTTCTTTAACTTTGTAAATGTTTTCCCACCGTGCCATGCCTTTAAACGCGTCTTTGTATGTTCTGCCGTGAATTATTATGGCGTCTATACCGGCGTCTACCAAAAGCGGGGCAAATTCTAAGATTTCTCCGTCATTTTCCCAACCCAATCTTGTTTTGACCGAAACGGGCAAATTTGTATTTTCTTCGACAGCCTTTACTATTTCTACCGCTAATTCTGGATTTTTTAACAATGCAGCACCATGGTCGCTGCCAACCACTTTGCGTGCCGGACAACCCATATTGATATCTATTCCATCCGGTTTCAGGTTTTTTGTGACCCATTTAGCCGCTTTGGCAAAATTTTCCGGATTTTTACCAAAAAGCTGGATTACAAAAGGTCTTTCTGCCTCATAAAATGAGAGTAATTCCGCCGTGGAATGTGCCCTGTTGCTTGTTGCTTTTACTGATAACTGAGAACTGACAACTGAGAACTTGCCGTAAGCTACCGCGTCCGCCGATATTAACTCAGAAATTACGACGTCTGCACCAAATTTTTTGCAAATCAAACGGAAGGCAGAGTCAGTATATCCTGCCATTGGCGCTAAAACTTTTATCGGCCTTTTAAGCTTTTTCCAAAAATTGTTTTTTGTCATATTGTATTGACTAGATTAACAAAAAACAGGGGAAAGATAAAGGTTATTAATTATTATTACACAAAAATCCCAGGAACTTTATTTCCTGGGATCTCCCTAGAACAGGATTAAATAGCACCTTGCATTTCTTCAGTGTCAAAATCCATACTATCGTTTTCTTCTGAATCACTGTTATAAGCCTCTGCATAGGCAGGATCATCAGTGCAACCATCTTCCAAACTTACAATCTTGCCGCCGCACAGAGGACAATCTTTTTCATCAATTGCTGTAGAGTACGCGCACTCTTCACAAACAAATTCATCTGGCATGAAACCCTCTCCTTTTAATTTTAGTTTTTATCTTTAGCTAGCGACCAAATACTTTAATTTTTGAATCACTCAGCCTAAAAAAAATAATTTACTAGCACTTTTTGGATTGTAATGCCAAGTTCTTTTTTTTGTCAATACAAGTTATCCACCATGACATTTTATCAATAATTATGTAATACCGTATTATATAATTATGTGATAATGTTTTAGCGTTGAGATGAGATCTGATAATTTTTAATTTAAAATTTTCAATTTAAAATGAATGTTTAATGACCTAATGTTTACAAACTTTGAAGTATATTTGCTGTTACTAATTTAGGGGAAATAAAGAAAATAGTCCTTTTTTTAAATTTTAAATTTTAAATTGTATTAATTCAACTAGTTGAATTAATACTCTCTTCTGCCCTCAAGTGATCTCTTAAGAGTTACTTCATCGGCGTATTCCAAGTCTCCGCCTACGGGAAGGCCACGAGCTATTCTGGTTACTTTGATGCTTCCCCCTAACTGATCTATTTTATCTTTGATGTAGGCCGCGGTTGCCTCACCCTCAAGATCCGGGTTAGTAGCCAAAACAACTTCAGAGATAGTCCCCTCTTTAAGTCTCTCTAATAACTGCCCTATTCGAAGATCTTCAGGGCCAATACCGTCAATTGGAGAAATGGATCCGCCCAATACGTGATAAACACCGCCAAAACCCATTGATTTTTCTAGAGCTATTACATCGAGTGGCTCTTCTACTACTGCAACAAGAGAATGATCCCTTTTTTCATTTTCGCATATACGACAATATTCTTTTTCGGAAATATTAAAACAGTCCTTGCAATGGGTCAGATTTTTAGACAAATCAAGAACTGCTTGCCCCAAGTTTTCCACGTCTGACTTTGGTTTAGAAAGCAAATAAAAAGCCAGCCGCGCTGCTGTCTTGGGACCAACCCCTGGTAAGCGCGAAAATTCATCAATTAAATTTTGTACGGATTGTGGAAGCATAATTATTTGGAATTATGAATTACGAATAGCGAATAATGGAATTTTGATTATTTAGTTCATGATTCAGGATTGAAATCATATTGACTTTTTAAGGTTAATGTGATATAGTGTCAACATTCAGGTACAAGGAGCTATAAAAATGAATACGCAGTTACAAAATTTACAGATGCTAAATTTTTCGATTATCATGACATTAATCGGAATTATAACCAGCGGGGTAGGACTTTTGGTCTATGGGTTCGTATCAACAAATGAACGCCTTCAAAAAGCTACTCCATGGTGGATATACGGAGGCTTAACATTCCTTGCCTCAATCTCCATGTCATTACTTAGACTCAAGTAGTCTCTACCTATCCAATTTTCCGCCCGTCCACATCCTGTTGGACTGGCGGTTTTTTTATTCCCAATGCTTCGTCATTGCGAGAAGTGTAACTTGCAACGAAGCAATCTTTTTAATAGATTGCCACGGTCGCTACAGTGACCTTGCAATGGCGCGACAATAAACGGGAGTTTTAATTTATTTTTCTCTCCCCTTCTTCACTTTCCATCTCTTTGGATTCGGTTGATTCGCCTGATTCGGTATTCGGTTTAGTCGGGTCGTTCCAAGATGCGTATTTGCACTCCGGATAACGCGAGCAGCCCCAAAAAATTTTTCCCCTTTTCGTTCGCTTCTCTACTACCTCGCCCTTGTCACACTCCGGGCACTTCATGCCGGAAGACTTTAGTATTGTTTTGGTATTTTTACATTTTGGATAATTCTCACAGGCTAAAAATTGGCCAAATCTTCCCTCTTTCAAAAGCATCTTGCCGCCGCACTTTTCACATTTTTGTGCCTCCGCTTTTTCAACCGATTCCAGCTTACCTTTGTCGTTGGCCACTTCTCCGCCTTTATCTTCCAGCGGCCGTGAGTACTTGCACTTTGGGTATCCGCAGCAGGCAATAAATTTGCCAAAACGTCCGTGTCTAATCATTAGAGGCTCGCCGCATTCCGGACATTTTTCATCCAGCATTTCCGGCTTCATTATTTCATCTTTTACTAAACTCTTGTCTTTTTCTTTAATATTTTTAATAAATGGCTCATAAAACTCTCGAATAACCGGGACCCATTTCCTCTCCCCCGCTGCAACCTCATCGAGTTCGTCCTCCATTTTGGCTGTAAATTGGTAATCTATCACAACCGGGAAATGTTCAACTAGAAGATCATTCACGATCAAGCCAATCTCTGTTGGAGAAAAACGCTTATCCAGGTAAGTGACGTATCCCCTGTCCTGAATTGTGGATAAAGTTGGCGCATAAGTTGAAGGCCTGCCAATGCCTAGGCTTTCTAATTTTTTGACCAATGTCGCCTCAGAATATCGTTTAGGAGGCTCAGTAAATTTCTGGTCTTTGATCAAACTATTAAAGTTAAGTAACTCGCCTTTTTCAAGAAGAGGCAAAGCATTTTTTTCCTCTTCGGTCTCGTCATCCCTGCTCTCCATATAAAGCTTCATAAAGCCGTCAAACCGCAAAATTTCTCCACGAGCTTCAAGAAGAGAATTCACTTTTGCCTTTGCCTCAATAAGAGCAATGCAAGTCTCAAACAGCGCATCTTTCATTTGTGAGGCAACTGATCTTTTCCAAATAAGCTCATAGAGCCGTTGTTCCCGGGAATCGTCTGACGCCTGTTTGTTTTCAAAATGAGATGGACGGATGCCTTCGTGAGCTTCCTGAGCTCTTTTTGTCTTGGTTGTAAAAACATTTTGGCTAGCTGGGAGATATTTGTCGCCGTATTCTTTTTTAATTGTCTCCCTAATTGCCTTTACCGCATCAACAGAAAAATTAGTTGAATCCGTTCTCATATAGGTAATATGGCCAGCCTCGTAAAGTCTCTGAGCCAAAGACATTGTCTGTTTTGCCGAAAAACCGAGCTTTCTTGAAGCCTCCATTTGTAGAGTTGAAGTCGTAAAAGGTGACGGCGGTCGTCTAACAGAATCCTTTTTTTCGATTGACAGTATTGAATATTTTGCCGCTTTTAAATTTTCTGCAATTTCTTCAGCCTGCTTTGCGACATTAATGCCAAGTTTGGTAATATCTTTATTATCATACTTTTTAAGATAAGCGGAAAATTTCTTTTCGTCAGCAGGTTTATTTAACACGGCTCCCAAGACCCAATATTCGATAGGTTTAAATGCCAATATCTCCCTTTCTCTTTCGGCAATCAAACGGACAGCCACTGATTGCACACGGCCTGCTGATAATCCTGACTTTACTTTTTTCCAGAGCAGTGGAGAAAGCTTGTAACCTACAAGACGATCAAGAATTCTTCTGGCCTGTTGGGCATCAACAAGATTCATATCAATGCTTCGTGGATTGGCAACTGCCTTCTCTAAGGCTGATTTAGTAATCTCAGAGAAGGTAATTCTCTTAACCTTTGGATCATTTTCTTTCAATTTTAGGGCTTTTAGGACATGCCAAGAAATTGCTTCTCCCTCGCGATCCAAGTCAGTTGCGAGATATAGTATTTTAGCGGATTTTTCTAATTTTTTAATATCGGCAATAACTTTTCTTGCTTTTGCCGGGATTTCATATTTTGGTTCGAAGTCCGCATCAACGTCGATTGCCAGTTCTTTTGGCGGCAAATCTCTAACGTGACCAAAAGAGGCTAAAACTTTATAGTCGCTGCCTAAATATTTTTCAATTGTTTTTGCTTTCGCCGGTGATTCAACGATCAGTAAATTCATAATATCTCCCAATCAATAGGATAACGGATTGCCCTAATAACTAATTGATATTATTCGTAAATCAATCCGTATACTCGTGCATCCGCCCCGATTTGTCGGGGCAATCCTTTTTATTATTTGTTTTTGTTTTAACATTAAAATCCTATCAAGGATATGTACCAAATGTCAAAAAGCAGCCATTTATAAGGCCAAGCCTTGCGGTATTTCGACGGTCGGAAGCGCGGATGTGGCTTGAGAGTGCCTAGAAATACTGTAAGGCTCGGCCTGTTAATTCGCAAAAATACCATTCATTTTAATTTGAATCGTCCTCCGCCAAGATTCTCAACAATTCCCTTCATTTCCATCATAGAGAGAGCTGAGCTCAGTGCAATAATATTTATTTTGCTTTCAGCAATTATTTCATCTATGGATTTATCACCGAAAGATAAGCATTTAACGACGATTTTCTCCTCTTCAGACTCCGGAAAAATCTCTTTTGACTTCTGTTCAGCTCTTTTTATTTTTATATCAAGCTCTTCAAAAATATCGTCAGCTTGTGTCACCATTTTTGCTCCTTTTTGAATCAGAATATTTGTCCCCTTCGACATTTCAGAATCAATGTTACCGGGAACAGCAAAAACTTCTCTATTGTAATCCAAGGCACAATAAGCCGTTATAAGAGCTCCGGATTTTTCAGCTGCTTCAACTATCAATGTCCCCATGGAGAGTCCGGCAATAATTCTGTTTCTTTGCGGAAAATGATGAACCAAGGGAGGCGTGCCGGGCGGAAATTCCGAAATCACTGCTCCGCCCTTTTCTATTATTTCCCGACCAAGAGCAAAATTCGCCGTAGGATAAATATTATCCAATCCGCAGCCAAGCACTCCAACCGTTGTGCCGTCAGCATCAAGCGCCGCTCGGTGCGCCATTGCATCAATGCCAAGCGCCAAACCAGAGACAATAGATAAGCCAGCCTCGGCGCATGATTTTGATAAATTGTATGCTATTTTTCGGCCATAACTGGTATATTTTCTACTGCCGACAACAGCGATACTTGGTAATTTAAGTGCTTCAATATTACCCCTTATATATAGCAGAGCCGGAAAATCAGTTGTTTCTTTCAAAAGTTGAGGATAACTTTTATCATACATCGTAATATAGCCAATGTTTAATTTACGCAGCTTTTCTATTTCGTCCTCAACATTAAACTGACTTTTTGCTTCGACAACCAAATTTGCGATTTTAGCACCTAATTTTTCATTCAATTCAGAATCTTTTGCTTTCCACATTTTTTCGAGATTATCATCAAAAGGAGCCAGAACTTTTTTTATAGTCTGGCTTCCGATCTTTTCATGTGCGTTTAGAACCAAAAGATAGCTTGTGTTCATCTAATCTATTGCAATTTAAATGTTGATACAATATTAATTGCCTCTGCAGCGATTGTATCAGATAGATCAGTTGGCTCGGCCTGCCAATAAGAAGCCGTGAAGACATAGTTCGCATTTTCGCCAATTTTGCTACCAAAATCTCTTTGTTGAAGTTCATCGCCAGTCCATTCAGACTTGTTCATAACCCCTATCACGAACGGAGCAGCATAGCCGGCATCAGCAGTTGTGGTTGCGTCGGCATAGAGAGGATCTGTTGTAGGCAATTCAAAATAATAAGTATTTAGTGCCCCTTCAATATTGGCCTGTTTTACTTTATAAGTGCTCCAGGTGCTTGGTAAAGTGAGAGTAAATCTATAGGCAGTGTTTGTATATGTTAGTACGCCAGCAGCTGAAGCGTTGGTATTTGCATTACTTGAATTTAAATTATTATTTACATTAGCATTTCCATTTCCATTCGCATTTGAGGTATTTGTGTTGCTATTTTGAACCGTGGCCACAATAGTCGAATCCTTTGAGGTATCATAACTATTTGGATCAGTATAGTACCAATAGCTTAACGCTCCGCCGAAAAATAAAACCACTGCCGCAAAAATCACAATTAGTCCGGTCGATGTCTTAATCTTCTTCTTTATGCCTGAACCAGGCTCCATTTCATTCTGCATTTTCCCTCCTCGAGTACTTATTAATAATTTGTTGGCCAAAGGCCCATCCTCCTTTGGGGGACGATTTATAATTGATCTTTTCTATTGTACCAAAGATGAAAACGAAATACACGACCCTTTATATCAAAATTACCTTTGTGATTTCAACTTTTCCACCGCCTTGTTTAGCATTTTCGAATACAATATTAGGCCGATTGCTTCCATATTACCGTGTTGCTCTTTGCCCAATATGTTTCCTCCGCCCCGTATCTCCAGATCAGAAAGAGCAATATTGTAGCCGGAACCAAGTTCTGTGTTGTCAACGATTGCTTTTAATCGTTTAAAAGCATTGTCGGTAATTTTTTTATCTTTGTATGTAAATAATGAATACGCTTGCTTTGGACTGCGGCCTATTCTTCCTCTTATCTGGTAAAGTTGCGATAAACCAAATTTGTCAGCATTTTCAACAATCAGGGTATTCGCGTCAGGAAGATCTAGCCCATTTTCTATTATCGTTGAGCACACAAGTATGTCAATTTCGCCTGCGGCAAAAAGTGACATTATTTTGGCTAAAGTTTTTTCGTTCATCTGACCATGGGCAACTTCAATATTCAATTGAGGAAACATTTTTTTGAGTTTATTTCTCGTTGCGCCAATTGTTCTGACTTCATTGTGCAAATAATACACCTGTCCATTTCTTTCAATTTCACGGGTAATGTAATCTTTGATCCTTGATTCATCATACTTTATCACACTTGTTTCAATATTTTTTCTTCCCTTGGGAGCTGTACCAATTAAAGAGATGTCTCTAATGCCAGAAAGACCCATAAATAAAGTTCTAGGAATAGGTGTTGCAGTCAAAGTCAAAATATTGACTTCGGTTTTTAATTGTTTAAGTTTCTCCTTGTCTTTTACCCCAAACTTTTGTTCTTCATCAATTATTAAAAGACCTAACTTTTTAAATTTTATATCTTTTCCAAATAGACGGTGTGTTCCAATCAGAATGTCTACTTTTCCAATTTCTACGTCGTTAACAATCTCTTTTTGAATACCAGTCTCAACCATTCGAGAAAGATGATTTATATTAACAGGTAAATTGCCAAATCTCTGTTCCAACATAATATAATGTTGTTCACATAAAATGGTTGTTGGTACTAAAATTGCTACCTGATATCCGTTTGCACATGCCTGAGCTGCAGCTCTTATTGCTACCTCTGTTTTTCCAAATCCTACGTCACCGCAGATGAGGCGATCCATTGGAATATTCCGTTCTAGATCATTTAGAGTTTCCAAAATCGCCTTTTCCTGATCAATTGTTTCATTGTATTCAAATGTATCCCGTATTTCGTTGTCCCAATCTTGGTTTATTTTCCAAGGCGTTCGTGAGACTATTTTGCGTTTAGCATAAACTTGAAGCAACTCCCGTGCAAGAAGTATGATATTTTCATAAGTCTTTGCGTATGTCTTTTTCCAACTCTGGCTTCCCAACCTATTTAGTTTTGGCTTTCTCTTTCCAATGCCAATATATGGAGAGATTTTATCAGATAAATTATTCGGAACGTATAAACGATCTCCTTTTAAATATTCCAAAACAATATAATTTTGATTTTCCGCGTCAATGTTCTTCGTTACAAAACCAGAGAACAAACCAATGCCATGGTCATCATGAACAACATAATCCCCAACATTTATTTTGGTACCATCAGGAAGATCTAGCCTATTTGGTAAAATTGTAATATTTTTAATCTCTTCAATCTTTTTGCCGGTTTCCCTATCAAAGAGAAACAGTTTTTCAATTTCAGTCCCAAATAACTCAATATTAATTGCATTTAAATTATTTACCGGATAAATAATTACATTGCCACCAAGAATATTAAATTGCCCCGGTTGGATAACACCAGAAACGTTTCTTTCATAGCCAAAACCGATGATCATTTTAACCAAATCATCAAAAGTATGACGTTCTCCTACTTTTATTAAAAAATTATTTTTATTCATTTTTATTCAATTGACAAATTATAGCACAAATGCTAAATTGTGGATAGTTATTTACTTTATGCTATCTGCGAAGAAAACCTTTGCCCCTCCTTTGGTTTTCCCCTCCGTGGATAGCATAAAGTAAATAACAAAAAGATTCTGCAAAAGCAGAATCTTTTTTATGTAACACCTAAATTGAGTAAATTTTACCTATAAGGAATTTTCGATCAGTCGTATATAGATTTCGCTGTTTGTTTTGTCCGTCGTCCATTCCTTGTTTGGTTATTTTTCTACTTCAACACCCATACTTCGAGCGGTCCCGGCGATTATTTTTTTAGCCGCTTCAATATCATTTGCGTTTAAATCGGGCATTTTAGTTTCTGCAATTTCAGTAACTTGTGACTGTGTAAGCTTTCCAACCTTAGTTTTCTTGGAGTTGTCTGATGCTTTATCAAGCTTTAAAGCTTTCTTTATTAAAATTGCGGCCGGTGGAGTTTTTAGAATAAAAGTAAACGATCTATCTTCATACACCGTAATCTCGACAGGAATAACAGTATCGCCTTTGTCTCGAGTTTGTTCATTAAAAGCAGTACAGAACTCCATAATATTCACACCCTGTTGTCCCAATGCTGGACCGACTGGTGGTGCTGGATTTGCTTTACCTGCGTTACACTGTAATTTTATGATTGCTTTGATTTGTTTAGCCATAATTTTAGTAGTTAGTTGATAGTATGGGCCTTCAGCCCAAGTTTTTAGTTAATGATTTATTTGTATTATCAATCCGTTAATCAGCCTAGATCCGTTATCCTATTGGTTTGGTCACTTAGATTTTTTTAGCTTGCAGAAAGTCCAGCGTCACTGGCGTTTCTCGTCCGAACATGTTGACAAGCACTCTAGTTTTGCCACGATCTTGATCGACTTCTTCGATTTTACCCTCAAATCCTTTAAGAGCACCATCGGTAATTTTAACCAGATCACCAATTTTAAAGTCAACTTTGAATTTTGGCTCTTCGACACCCATTCTTTTCTTAATCCGGTCGATTTCCTCTTTTGACATTGGAGTAGGTCTAACACCAAAACCAATAAATCCGGTTACATTGGGTGTATTCCGAACCACATACCATGAATCATCTGTTACAATCATATCCACCAATACATACCCGGGGAAAACTCTTTTTTCTACCGTTTTCCTTTTGCCATTTTTTATTTCAATTTGTTTCTCTTTTGGTACAATAACATCAAAAATCTTATCTTGCATGTTTAAGGATTCGATTCTTTGTTTTAATGAATCCGCAACCTGCTCTTCGTACCCGGAATAAGTATGGATCACGTACCAGTTTCTCTCACCGGACTGCTTTAGAGTTAAAAGCTTTCTTTTCGGCTCAGTTACCAATTTTTCATTTTTCGGAGACGCTTTTTCGACAATCTCAAGTTCAGGTGTTGTCTCTTCGCCAACCGGCAGATTCTTTTCTTCTTTTTTTGTCATAATTAGCCTCTCTTTTCAACTATATATTGGACTACGTATGTTAAGCCGTAGTCAATTGCAGTGGTAATTGCAATAGCAATTGTGCAAGAAATCAGTACAATGATTGTATGATTCAAAACCTCTGATCTTTTTGGCCAGCTTACTTTTTTTATCTCCGACCATGAACTAACCAAATAGTTTGTTATAAAGTTATTTTTTAGCTTTGACATTGATTTTTAATATTTTAATTCGAGTCTTTTTGTCTCTTTGACCAATTTTACGCTGATATCTTTTTTTAGAGTGGAACTTTAAAACTGTAGTTTTTTTCTCTTTTATCTCAGATAAAATTTCAGCCAGAACCGTTGCTCCCTCTATATTTGGCTGGCCTAAAATTACCTTGGATTCGTCAGAAACCAAAAGTACTTCCTTAAATTCAATTGTTTTTTCCTTAGCTCCTTCTTCTGAAATCAAATCGATATTGTACTCTTTTTCCGGCACAACTATGTACTGATTACCTTTGTAGTTGATTATTGCAAACATCATTCTCCTTTTAACTTCTGCTATTCCGCTCTATTTTAAAAAAGACCGGCGGTCTTATTGATTTAAATTTACCACAGATAGATTGTTTTTGTCAATGTCTCAAAAAGAAATCTTTTTGTGCCTGATGTAAACGCTCTCGACAAGGCCAATCAGAAATAAGTATGCAACTAAAGCTGATCCGCCATAGCTGGCAAAAGGTAGCGGGATCCCTGTAACCGGAGCTAGCCCTAAATTCATCCCCACATTAATTATTACTTGAAACAAGAAGACGCTTGCCACACCAAAAGAAATCAACATTCCGTAATTATCCTTAGCTAAATTACCTATATTTATTATTCTAATAATTAAGAACACAAAAAGTGACAAATAAACCATTGTACCTAAAAATCCAAACGATTCTGCAATTCCGGAAAAAATAAAATCTGTCTGGGGTCTAGGGAGATATTGGAGCTGGCTCTGGGATCCATTGCCTAACCCCTTGCCAAATATTCCACCTGAACCCGCAGCAATTTGAGCCTGTAAAACGTTATATCCACTGCCCCTGGGATCAAGGTTTGGGTCAATAAAAGTTAAAATTCTATTTCGTTGATAGTCGTGCAGAAGTCCGGTGAATGGAGCTACCTTCAATGATGATAAAACTAAAATAGTCGAAAAAATTATTATGCCAGAAGTGATTACAACGGTCTGAAATTTATTCGGTTTTGAAGCATAAAGTAGAACGATAAAAATAAAACAGAGAACTAAGGCTGTACCTAGATCAGGTTCTTTCAAAACAAGTAATAAAGTTGGTAAAAAAATTAAACTTGCCGTCAGTATATCTTTCCATTTAAGCTTCCCCATCCTAGTTGAATAGAATGATGCTAGTACTAAGACCAAGAACACTTTGGCCAGTTCTGATGGTTGGAGTTTAAAAAATCCCAAATCAATCCAACGTATCGCCCCTCCGGCCGCATGACCAAAAAAATCGACGTAAACTAAAAGAAGAATTGTAATGATATAAAAGATCCAACTGGTTCCTCTGAAAAAACGATAATCAAATAATGATATTATAGCCATTATAATAATTCCGAGAATCGCTGAAGTACTTTGCTTAAGAACAAGACCGCTTTCGTTTGATCCAAAAACCAAACTATAAATTACAGCTACGCTTATAATCAATAATAAAATTGGAATTAAAAGCAAAATAATATCGAAAGTTTTAATTTTCTTTGACATATTTGTAATTTTGTACTTTGTGCTTATTGGTTAATTTTACTTCCTGTATTGTAACCCAAAAATACCGTCTTTTCAACGAGAACGACTAGAACATTAAACATGAAATCAAGCACTAATGGTTTATTCTATAATTTCAATTATCTTATTTCTGGATTTGTGCCCAAAAATAATTTTAATTTGGCTCTTTGGAACTCTAAAATGCTCTGCTATAAGTGAGACAACACACTCATTGGCTTCACCTTCCTTTGGCCTGCCTCTTACCCAAACCTTGAGATCTGCCCCGATTGAAGGTTTTACCTGTTCAATTTTGGCTCCCGGAACTACTTTGACTCCTATTTTCATTTTAAACTAATTCCTCAAAACGCTTACTTTAGATTACATTTACAATGTCAAAATTAAACGTGATTGATTAACCGTAGTATCTGGCTAAGAGCTTTTTTTAGTATTATTTTGGTTCATAATGTTTTCTTCATCGTGTTCATCATCAAAAGTAATCTCCGGCTCTAGAGAAGTTGGATTATTTGCATTTGACTCTGGGGCTGCTCCCGATACAGGCATATTTTTGTCTGTGTCTGCGCCAGCAGAGACAGGCGTTTCTTCCGGAATTGATGGGCTCACGGCCTGGACAGATCCACCGGTTTGATCAGTCACAATATTATTTGCAGCCGGTGTTTCATTATTTATTGGACTGACAGGAACTTGCTCGGGAGAGATATTTACAGGAGGGTTAGTGGCAGGTGTTTCATATTGACTTGCGCCGGTTGAGACCGAGAATTCCGCGGAAGCAGGCTCTGTGTTGTCGGCAGATGTACTCTCAACTGGCGGTAACACTTCATTGTTCACAACGCTTTCTGACTCAACTGGAGCTGGGGTCGATACAGATTCAGGAGCGACAGTCCCCGGATTCCAAGGTGTTGTCTCAAGGTTTTGATCGGAATCTGCTGTTGGCTGTGCACCGGTTACGTCATTTTTGATTTCGCCCTCATTAATTGCAGATGAAGCCTCACTTTGAACTTCTGAAATTGGCTCAACCGGTAATGCTTTGCCCTCTAGGGTTGATATAGAAGAAGGACTTGTTGCCTCCGTAGCGCCCGTTTGATTTTGAGCATTAGCATCAACTGGATTGGGAACCTGCAACGGATTCTCCTGATTATTTAAGAAAGATCCTGTAACTTCATTGTTGTTTCCTTGAGACAAAGAAGAATTTGCCTGCATTGAGCCTGTTATCTCTTTAGTTACTTTTAAGTAATGTCTTCTTTTGGAAATAAAGATAATCAGCAAAATAATCGCCAATAGCCCTATTATTGATCCGGCAATAATTGCGATTGTCATAAAGCCATTATTTGACTTTGCAGTTTCTGTTGTCGGCTCAGGAACAGCTTCTTCCGCCGCAGGTAAAACGGTGCCAATTGCAATTTGATTCTTTGATTTTGTTCCTGTAATAAAATCTGTCTTTACTTCCGCACTCTTTTGACCATTTTTTTCTGAACTTAATGTTATGGTATGAGCACCGGCATCTAACCAATCTGTTAATGCGTACATCCAGTTACCGGTGGCATCGCTTTGAGTTGTCGCAGAAATCGGATCGCTGGCGATTACAATATTTATTGTAGCCTCCGGTTCGGCAGTGCCGGAAAATGCAATTCCTTTAGATCTGTTTATAACACTATCCAATATAACGTCAGCTGTATATTCAAGTTTTAAGAGAGTTGGGTCAAGAAGCGCTGCTACAGCCGTATTTGAGTTTTGGTTTATATTTGAGTTCTTGTTTGAAGTGGTAGTGGTTTTTTTAGTTGTTTTATTAGTATTGGTATTAGTATCAGTCTCAGCAGGAGCTGCCACGGCAGCAACACTTACAGTTGTACTCCCTTTTGAAACAGTTACTGCTTGTGACCCGTCATCGCCCCCTAGCAAGTCAGCAGCAGAAAATGTAACGGTAGCGTCACCAACTGCTTTTGCATCAAAACTCATATTAAGTATTGTTGCATCTGCAGTAGAACATCCTGTTGCTCCTATTTGATAATGAATTGATCCGGCTGAACTCTCTTGTACTGTTGCCATA
>Ga0172381_10002354_pt1 | contig 20907 bp, 33 predicted proteins | sample Leawel6488metaG_FD_119754 | JGI IMG/M metagenome (GOLD analysis project Ga0172381, IMG submission 119754) | Leachate microbial communities from a municipal landfill in Southern Ontario, Canada - Leachate well 64-88 metaG | ecosystem: Engineered > Solid waste > Landfill > Unclassified | place...
AATGGTTCCCGCTTCGCCCAATTCCGCAACTTCGTAAACCTTCGTCCCGGTGTCTCCAAATGCCGTAGGTGCGGAAGTAACAGGAAGGCTAAATCCTGACATAGACCACGACACCATATTTGCCACAACAACCGACCCATACATAACTTTTCCATTGACGCCTGCGATTTTCATCTTAAATCCTCCTTCTTTGTTTGCCGAAGACAATAAAAAAGCCCCGGAAATTGAATTATCAATTTCAGCGGGGCATATGCGCAACTGACCTATCGTAATATGCGTCTTTAGAGGGATATTACGATTGTTATATGTTTATTCCTATACTATTCCTAATTGTTTTAATACGTTTTTTTCAGTAACTTGAGTTTCGTCAAAGAATATTGCTTCCCACCCATATTCCTTGAACACCCTTTGCCGCTCTTCCTTCCATTCCTGAACTGTTTTCGCGTGTCTCAATTTATAATATCGAGCATAGACCTCAATGGCAATCTTATCCCCGTTAATATTGATAAAGTCCGGGTTCTTCCTGCCAATCATAAAAGAACCGTCTCCAACAAATTTATAAGGAAGTCCATTCTTTTCTATGATGTCAAGAAACTTCATTTCTAAAGATGTTGGAGTACGCCGTGTCAACATCTTCTTAATTACTTCTGCCGAATGGTGGATGCCCATTTTAGCATTACTCATTTTTTCACGTGTTTCATCTGTTCGTTTTCGTCCACGTAACTTCACTAACATTTCTTCCGAACACGGCTTCCCCACATTCCACGGTACTAATCCTTTCTTAAATTCTGTTTTAGTCGAATAATGCTTTCCCATCCTTGCTTCCGATCTATTTCTTTTGGATTCCTCAGAAAGCTCAGGATATTCATACATTGGAATTGGATCACCATTGGCTCTTTTCATTCCCTTATTCCAAGGGATACTACCCTTCGACCGTCCAATTGCTTTATCTAATGCTACAATACCTGCCTTAATCTTTGCCTTATGTTCATCAGATAATGTTCGACCAACCATCTTCTCCGATTGCTTCCTTTTTTGGTCATCAGACGGAACTCGGCCCTGATTGATATTACTCCCCTTAACGAAACGACCTTTCGCGTCTCTTTCAGTATCCATTGTATGAATCACCTTGATTACATCCTACTTCTCTTTCAAAAAATCTTCAAGTAATTTTACAAACATTTTTGCACAACGTAAAACTATTTTACAAAATTGTCTAAGGTCTTCATTTTGCATATTAACCTATTTCCCCCGGAGCCGCCGATGTTTCAAAGCGAACCTTGCCATCCCTGGGCAATCCAAGGGCAGTTGAATCCACCCGCATCATTCGTTCATATTTGTCGTGCAACCACTTGTAGTTTTTACAAAATAGATCATCCGGGTACCATTTGAAGCTGCGGGTGCAGTAATGTTCACAGAACGAATCAATTACCCAACACGTCCCACCAGCCATCCATGCTTGCAAAACTCCAAGTGTCCCATATAAGTCCCACCCATCCATTGTTTCATCAAATCGGAATTTACTCCCCAAGTTGACGAAGATTACCGCCTCATCAAAGCAACAAGCCGCCTGTGGGAACGTGTGAACATGGGATGTATCGAAGTTTGCCGGGATTCTCATATCGTGGAATTGTCCGCAAATAAGACCATCCATGTCCTTTCCAATCACCCCTGCAAGCATCCAACTATCCGGCAACTGCATCAACTTTTCTTTGACTGTTTCAATCCACCCATCTCGGAAATACATATCCTGATGTACCAAGATAGCAACATCAGCACCTTCGGCCTCGATCTGGTTAAGTAGAATGTTCAATCCCTTTGTAGCCGATTCAGCGTTTTGGAGGAAATGGCAGTTGATATAAGCTGACCTGTTGATTTGAGATTGCTTTAGCACCATGTCCAGCCGTAACTTATCATTCACCATCACCCCGAAGGAAACCTTTAGGTCCTTTTCCCATCTCCCCGGTTCGTAATAATTGAATAACGCAAAGAGATCAGGCCTATAAGCAATTTTCTCTCCAGATTCCTTGTGGTGGATTGCCATTTCGCCATCCCACGTTCCAGACTCGGAATCAAAAAGATGGTCCTTGAATATCCTCCCCTTGACGAAAGACTGCTGCCCACTGATTTTTGAAATTGCTATATTTTCAGGGTCAGCATAGAGGGTCTTGGTGGAATAACGCCTTGTGGTAGTAACGTTTACTGGTATCTTATGCCCACGTTTCATGGAGATAATTACAATGCCTGAATCCATCGTCTTGATGTCACTCATAACATTAGATTCGTACATATCGTCATCATCAACACAAACGTAGTAGTCGTCGTTCTCAATCGTGCAATGTTCAATGAACCAATTCCGCTTAAATGTACCGGGATGCGCGGCCTTACAATCTTTGGAATCCATCGGAACAACTACCGGGAAAATCCACGGCTCGTTGAATTCCACAACTTCATCTTGGAACATGATCGGGTGCCAACAAACCTTCATGCGCCTGTATGCCGCCGCCAAAGTGTCCTTGAATGCTGTTCTCCATAAAGGCATGATTAGATGGATTTTTGTTTCCTTTAGGTATCGAGAAACGATCTTTTCCGCTGCATGATTCTGCTTCACATAGTCATAGAGGAAACCCGAATCCGCCGGGTTATACTTTGCCAGTTCTCCCTCAATCCATTCGCGGGTCAAAGGATTCTTGAACCGTCGTCCAGAGAAGTTGTTCTTGGCAATCTCCGCAATATTCTCCGCATTCACGTACCCGTCACCGACAGCCCCGATGTATTTCCGGTTGTCAGCGACCAGGACTGGCTTACCCTGCGCGAAGGATTCTAATGCCCCACGCCCAATGGTAATGCAGAGGTCAGCTTCCTTAATCTGATCCTCGATGGGAATGTTGGGATCGCTCACCTTAACATTGTATTTCTCTGTTAGAAACGCAAAGGGGTCAGAGTCCATTTCGTATCGCCGGATAATGAGGATATTTTTCAATTCACTCCCCGGCCTTGTTTGCTCCCCTATCTTTATCGGCTGAGGGATGACTTCACTCTCGAATCCGCGTTCCCGGTTGAAGGTCTGGACTTCTTGACTTACCGCTATGTATCTATCCGCACCAGGGGTCATCCATTCTTCTTCAATGGTCCCGTGCGCTATGAAGACCTTGGGGGCCGGGTTCGCCTTGATCTGGTCAAGGATGGGCTTGTGGCTGCAAATGATGAGGTCAAATGGTTCCGTAGCGACATCAGAAGGCCGCGAACTCATAATAACATCATGCCCCATGTCGTGAAGGGTTTGCCCGACAAGGTACATAAATCTACTTGATCCGCCTTCATTGGTGGTTCCTCTAACATATTTTGCAGTGACTAAAATCTTCATTGGTGCCTTTCTATGCGTTCATTGCATCAATAGGGGTTGATGGTTGTCGATGTTCTGTCTGAAAATGACCAATGCCAGCGGAAACGGAAGCCCGTGCTTCCCGTTGTTGAACTTGGGCCGCCCTTTCAAGAAACGAATCTCGCCCCTCATACAAAGGTCATGCCACCATGTCGTATTTGTCCGAGCCGGAATAAGCATCACAACCGTACCCATTCCCGATTGTGCTGTTTGATATGCCTTCCTGATCCATTGCGGCATTTCGCGGCCATAAGGGGGATTGCACCAACAAACACCTTCCCATTTCTTTTCAAGTCCGTTCTCTGCCTTCGTATAGCATTGCGTTACTTTCTTGTTTTCCTGTGTGGCGCACACATCAACCGTGAAGCCAAATTCATTATTGAGCGGGGCGAAAATACTATCCGGAGTTTCGTATTCCACGCTTTTCGCCTCAAATCTATTTTTGATGAAATCAGCCATTACAATCGCCTTCGTAAATCACTTCACGCCCACCAAAAAATACTCATTCACTCCATCGCACTGCTTGGCGTACCCTGGAAAATTCCCTTCAATAATCTGGTATGAGGAAAACATCTTTCCGTATGCCTCTACTTCATCCCGCGTGAACCTGTGGACAAAGGAACTCTCCTCGTAATAAGTGCTGTCAGACTGAGGAAAATTCACAATCGCTATCTTGCCCGGTTTCAAGATTCTCAGAATGTGGGACATAATCTTTCTACGGTTCGGAGCATCATTGTGTTGAAGGACCATGAGCGAATAGACGAAATCGGCCACGTTATCTTTTTCATATTCATCCGACCGGAAGAAGGTTACATTATCCCCCTTGACCTCTTCTTTTGCCCTCTCAAGGAACCCATCGCAAATATCAAGGCCAACGGCAAAACCAACCCGTTCCGCAACATATTGAAGTACCCTGCCAACCCCACAACCATAATCAAAACTACAATACTGTCCTTATCGAAAAAGTAGAACAACCTCTGGGCTTCCATCAATCCTTCAGCATCAAAGTCAACATCGTTCTCCCTTGGCAAGATATAAGACTTCCAATCCGGCTGATTTGATATGTTTTGCCAATAAGATTTAGGATTTTGGATCATCGTAAACCATCTTTCTTGTCAACTGTAAGGGCGTATTGTTCCCTTTTTCCCATAGAGCGTGGGCAAATTTGAACCCGGCCTTCTTCACAGCATCAATGGTCTGCTTATTAAACTCTCCGTAGGGGTAGCAGAAATAATCCATGGGGAACGGTGGCGTGACTTCCTTTTCCAAATCCTCATCGGCAAGTTTCCTCAAGTCTGCATGGCTATTTGTGTGCCAACCAAGAATACACCCCATCGCTTCCAGCTCCTTTAGTTGGTCCATGTCGCAGAACCGCTCAAGAGGCATCGTCGTATCAAAGGAATTGTCTTTTCCAAGATAATCACCTGTAAAATAAAGGATAACATGACGGTCTTTCAAGAGATCACGATTCTCGTAAACACTCAGATAAACCCCGTCAAATGTCAACCTTCCTTTACAATTTGCAATCTGTTCTCTCGTGTGATAATTTAGATTCTTCATAGTACCGATATTATGAAAAATGTAAGTGTCAACGGCAAACATTCTAATAAGCTGTGTCCAATTTCCGTCAACATTAGTATAGGGGAATGTAATTGTCCTTGTTTCCCGTGCCTGGATTTTATTGACAGCATCCTTGTTCTCGGCTTTATCCCTATGGCACAATACAATCACACCGGAAGCGTGTTTATTGACGATCCTAATAACATCCTGAATATCGCTGCATTCATCCTGAGTATAGAGAATACCAGCCACAATTACTAAATCGAAATCACCTTGGATTTCGTCTCTCTTGAGTGCCTTCACGTTTTCAGGAAGCCTCGACATTGCAAGGGGGGAAACATCGTACCCGTAAATTTCATCAGCCGGGAGGTGTTGAGAGATAAAGCCCTCGCCACAGCCAATATCTAGTGCCCTTTTGAATCTCCTGTTCCCAAGTGCCTTAATAATTTTATCTCTACGGATTGAATCACTTGGGTTCGTCTTAAACTGGAATGGATCTGGTTTTTCGTATATGTCAATCATTATATTGCTCCTTTCTCTTGAGATTCACATTCTCTATCTTCCGCCGTTACGTCCCATTCTTCCATTGCTTGTAGGGCTTCATCAGGCGTCCGCTTGCCATCAGTACGAAACATTCTTTCGTCACCATCACCCATCGTCGGAGGTATTTCGACCCATCTAAAGGCTATCCACTCTTTACGGGTTATATCTTCAAGTGCCTTAATCATAACCTTCCCTTCTATGCCCCCTCTAGGACACCGTATAATTGGCCTCATACTCCACAATAGTATGATAGATTAGATTACTACCATCTTGAAGTGCAGAAATATCTTCACTTAATGGGCCGATAATATTTGTCCTTCTGAACCCATGTAATGTATGCCCCGTAAGCGTTAGGGAACAATCATCAAAAAGGGCAATGGTATCCACCTTCATCGTTTCAATTTCCGTTTTACCCGCTGACTGCATAGAAAATAGATCAAATTGGACAAGGACATTTTCACCTTTCTTTGCAAATACATTGTCGGTAATATCAGAAACGCTAGAAAAAACTAGCCGTGGATAATCGGGGGTGTCGGCTTCTAGGTAGTACCAACGGCTACCAACGTCAGTTTCAATAGCGGAACCTGACAGTTTGGCCTCTATGCCTGGACGAAGGATGTTCATTTTTCCTCTTTGCCAAACGCATAATTTGCTACATCTTCACCCATACAAGTTGTCTCCTCAATCCCATCAACCACTTCTCCCTGAACCTCTTCAGGTTCGCCTACTGCCAAAAGTCGATACTTCTGAAGGATGGCGGGAAGTTGCTTGATCCCCTCATTGTCTGGATACATCCTCGCCGTAACCTCCACGAAACTGTTCCGGTCGATATGGATGTCCAGAAGGTTGCAATGCTTCAATCCAAGAGCGTCACAGATTTCCTTGCCTAATTTATTTCCTGTTACATATTCCATGATATTTTCCTTTCCGGCTTACGCCACTTCCTTGACTTCAAAAGTTCTTTTTTTCTCATGCACAAGGATTATACATTCTTTAATATTTGCACCTTCGACGCCAGTAGTTTCGGGAAAATCACTACCGCTAATCACAGCAATTATTGAATCATCACAATTCTTAAATGACATGCTTTCTATTTCCCAATCCGCAGGAAAGTCCAAAGCATCCTTAAATAATTGTGGACTGATTCTTACAATTCCCTTTTTCATATTATTCCTTTCTTTTACGCCACTTACCACATTTCAGTCGCCATTTTTTGAAACGATAAAAACCATAGGCAAAAAATCCCATAAACAAAAATATTCCGATTGCCACAACAAAAAGACCTATATCAAAATTAGGTCGGTTCATATTATTAATAACTGTTATTGCATTTGCTCCTACCATTTACGCAACCTCCCGAACCTGGATTTCCATCCACTCATTCCGACCGCCCAAATTTATCGGTGGGCTAATAATGCTCAAAATAGTGCTATTATTAACCAGTATTCTCCACGTGGTCTTAATCGCCACGGGCCGGTAGCGAATACGAACCTTGCCGGTGATCGTGCTATTCCCGGCCATTGCAGCTATACGTTCAGCCCCGTTCAATCCCCACCATGCACCTTTACAAGTGAAGATGGTTGTCCAGACAACGGGGGAACCGCTGGGGGCCTGGAACGTGCAAGTTCTGTTAAAGTCGCCTATTCTCATGATCTTGGCCACACAATCCCCGGTTCTTTATGTAAACACCGAATGCACGTCATGGTCCCCGACACATCGCATGTTAAAGATTTCATTTTGTGCCCGAATATCTTACAAGTAACTTTTGAAAACCATCCACCAATGCGGTAATCCTCGTTGATTATCCGAATGGGCGGGGGAAGTGGAGAAACATTCCTGTTCGCCTCTCTGGTTTTTTCCGGCAACAGTCGCGATGCGTTTATTGTCATGGTTTACCTTTCTATAGAAAATCCATATCGTGTAATCGACCAACATTGTTCACAAGCCTATCATAAGTTTTGTCATAATTCACGGTATTTACTCCGATAATATCATCACCACGATTCGCATAAAGATTTACGCAACACCGCTTTACTGCCTGTTTTATAGAAATGGGCACTTCAGCCTGAGTTGCGTACCCGCAGACAAATCTAATCGTGATCGGGTTACTTGGATAAAGTTCACCGCTCGGCCAACTTCCGCCGTAAGGAAGCACAATAAATCCGCATTGTGTTCCATTGGTCTCTACAAGATAATCAGTGGTAACAGTCAATGTCGTTTCCGTCCCGTCTGTATCTTTCCACTTAATAATGGGTTCATTCCCAGCGTCATTTCTGAGGTTTCCAAAGGGTATCTTGATTCTATCTTCAGAAGGCCATGCTTTTGGGAAATAATCCCATGTCTGCTGCATGATCTTCTTCCCGGTATCATTTTCAACTGACAAACGCCCAGCCGTGATAAGCTCGTTTAGAAAATCATCGTCAGAAACCATTGGCGCATTAGTAAGGATTGAAGTTCCGAATTCGCAGGCGGCGAGAAGAACCTTAGAAGCAGTGCGAATATATTTCTTGGTCCCAGTATATACTTTCTTAAAATCTGTATTGTCATTTGAGGTTGTGACTTGCGTGAATGCCCCCGTTGCCCAATCAGTATAGGTACCAGCCAGGGTGTCACACTCCTGAATCTTCGTATCGTTGGTTCCAGTTGCTGCATTTGTACCACAATGCAGAAGGACTTCGGCCTGTTTCCCTAAGACCTCTACCGACGTGCCTAGGTGGGTATATGCCGTGGTTATTGCATGAGACCCATAAGCAAGACACTGAGTTATGGTCAGGTTCCCGTCGAAAGTGCCGGAATCAATACCGCTTGCCAATTTTAGTTCAGCTAGGGTGCATGGTTCTAATGTCGGTTCCGTGTAGATTTTGACAATCATTTTTTCACCGCTTCTTCTTGACGACGGATGTTAGTTCTTTCTGTCCCATCTTTAATTCTGAAATCCCATCAACAAGATAATCAAATTTCATTTCCAGTCTAGTTACACGTTCGTTTATGCTTTGTACCTGGATACGCCTCTCTTCTTTACTCTCTGCCTGTGCGTTAAAAAGATAACCCATCCCTATTCCCACCAAAAGGACAAGGAAGGCAAGTACGGCCCACAAATCAAACCGAACAATGGTTTTTTCACTATTATCTGTCATGGCAATCTCCTTACGCATTTAGCATGTACCCGCCAGCGACAAGAGGACGCCAGAGGACAGTAATGTCAGCAATAGTACCAGTGCCAGCCGTAGCACCAATAATAGTCAATTGAACCTTTTTTGTTGCTGCCGTTACAGAAGGACCACGATAAACAGAATAGAAATTGCCAGTTAGGTTGGCTTTCGCACCCGCTGTACTAGAAAATAGGACAATGGGGGAGACATCATCGGTCTGTACAGATATTCCGGTAAATGAGGCGACAGAATGAAGATCGTCAGGGATACTTACCGTTACTGCATCAATGAATAGTGCTTGTGAAGTGGCGGTCATCACGTCATAGGTAGAAGCCGCTTGATTAAGGGAGATTTGCTTGTAGTTGACTGTCGATTCCGGCATGAAGGATTTGGGGACCCAGGCATAGCCGTTGAAGATGAACATGAACCCGGTATTTTCCTCATAGCAAGTAGCCCCGGATTCAATGGATGATGTTGATTTGGTGTCGGTAGATTTGCACAAATATCGGTTATTGGTAAGTCTTTTGAATGCCATGATCGTCCCTCCATTTTTCGGGATAAAGGCGGGAGCCGGGTAAATATCTCCCGCCTAAAATGGGATTAAATTGTCTTTTCTACAAACCGTTCATACAGGCTAAAATGGGTTTCCTGCAACTTCTTCTCCTTGTCCAACTTCTTCAAAACATCAGCAATCATGTCAGATGCTTTTTCGCCGATGGGAACATCTTTGGGAATATCTCCCCCCTGCTTCCACTGAACGGTTCCATTTTCATGCTTGAATTCCAGTGCCGCATGTTCCTCTTCCGAAAACGAGAGGTCTTCCCGCAATTTGCGGACGATCTTCAGTGTGGTGAAGTCGCCTTCCTTCGGTAGAATGTTCAACAAAATCAATCTATCAAATACCGTTAATTCCATTACTTACTTTCCCCTTTCTTCTGTTTAGTTGTCTTTGGTTTATTTGTTTTAGTCTGGTCCACTTCCGCTTCTACAACAATTGCCGCCGCCACCTTTGGCTTGTCATTCTTTATACTACCATCGGGAAGAATTTCACGTTTCCCAAATGGAGTCTTGAGAATGATTTTACCAGATACACTCGACAAAAGTCCACCAGAAAAAGAACCAGTTTCGTTTCCTTTGTTGTCTTTGGACGATAATCTTAACTTGATTCCCATATTGCCCTCCAAGGGTGGGGAGTTTTAAGGCACTCCCCGAGCCTATTAATTACGCATTTGTCCAATTCGCATTGGCAAATACCTGTATAAACCCATCTACTCCTGCAAGCTCCACTTTCATTGCTGCGATGGGTTGCTGTCCCACCGCAGGAACAACAGCGCAAGTTGCAGTAAATCCATTACCCATAGTATTGGAACCAAATACAAAATCATATCCCATGGAATCTACGGTTTCGCAGAAAATCGCATAGGTATGACCGGCTCCGGTATTGGTTCCCGGTGCAACGAAATTATTGGATAACTTTAGACCGCAGACATAACCACAAGCCTTGATTTCATAAGAGGCGGGCAATGCCACCCATGATTCAAGACCGGCAACGTAGGTCTTCTTGGCCGCATCCGTACCAATCACGGGGGTCGTGCCCGCCCCCGCGTACCCGGATTCATTATTGAGATAAATCCATCCACCCGCTCCGGAGATATTCATATTATCTTCGGTGGCGATCAGATCATAGCCGCCATAGAACACACCTTCGAGAGCCGTGGCACTCCATCCAGTCGCCCAATCAACGGATTGCATGAGTGTATGGCAGGATGATTCAATTCTTTGCGTCGGATCAATTTTTCCGTCATTACAGGCGACTACGAATCCGCGCGTTCCACCTGTCTGACCAAGATGGATTCCTGCTGTATCGGGGGTCGTTACCGAACCCATCCAATCGCCAATCTGGGTCACACCTTTTAGTACCGTCATGCCGCTTCCGACTTCAAGCGCAATTCCCTTGGTAAGCGTAACGGACCCCGCCGCAGCAGGCGCACCCGCAATGTAAACCGTGGAGGCCCTTGCAACCGTAATCGCGCTGGAATCCGTCAAGGTAGGAGCGGTCACATAAAGACCGATCCCGGTCATGTCCGTGACACCCGTGGAACCCGTCAGGGTCGTGGTGCCGGGAATGATGTTCAACATCCTTCTGGTCGTACCAGATGCCCCGGCAATCGTCGCCGGAATGCCCGTGATAGTCAGCATATCAGCCGCTACGGTGGTTCTAGTATCCGCAACCAGGAATTTTGTGGTTGCATCGTAGAACTCCAAGGCCGCCGCTGTGTTAGCAATCAAAACAATGTCAGATGCCGCGCTATTCAGGCCGAGAATCGTTCCAAGATAGGTCGCCCCCGCAACACCCAATCCACCATCGGTATGAATCGAACCGGAAGTGGTGTTGGTGGATGCAACGGTGGAGTCAACACTTAGGGTAACTCCCTCTGAAACGACAAGGCTGGTATCCCCAACATTGAAGTCAACATATTTGTCAGCAGTTCCAAGAAATATCCGAACATCAATGTCCTTGGTCCCGTTACCAATATAAATTCCACCGGTGTCATCCACAGCCGGAAGAATTTCCAGCAAGGAAGTCGCGGACACCCACCTTGCAGAAACGTCACCACCAGTTGCATCCCCGAACTGAAGATACTGGTTATCGCCCAACTGAAGGTCTTCAAGGTCAAGCGTCAAATCACCATCAATCTCTACATCAACCTTGGCGAAAGTAACTTTGGCAGCACCACAGTCGAAAAGAACGTATTGATCGGCGGCCCCAAGAAACACCTTGAAGTCAACATCCTGGCCAGTGTTACCAACAGTAACAGCCGTGGTCCCAAGGGTCAGGACATCTCCCGTGACACTCTGCCCAATTGCTTCCTCGTAAAAAACGAGATTTCCCGAAACCCATTCACTCCGAATGTTTGTAATCGGCATAACACACCTCCATCCGTGCCGTGGCTTAAAGGGAGCGGTTCCCCCTATTTGTGGGTAGGGTAAGCTGTATTCATGCCTACCCTACCCGATTATTGGTTAGTTACGCAGTTGCCAGAACCGTGTCCGAACCCTGACCAGGATAACGATAATCAGCAATCGCAAATCCACTCACCGTACCAGTCACGCTAGTAGTTGTGGTGAATTTGCAGGTCAGCCAATCATGGTCGAGAGCTGAATTCATGTCGGCAACATCAACCTCTACAATCAGCATGAAATTGGAATAAGTTCCATACGTCAGGGTGAGAGTAGATGCACTCGTCCACGCCGCAAGAACATCGCAAGAGGTCGTAGAACCTGCCGTTGCCGTGCCCAATGCCGCACCGCCAAACGCATAATTGAACCGCATGGCCGTAGTGCAAGCAGCATCAGCGGTGCCAGAATTTACGGTCAATACAGACGATGCACCAGCAAGGGTGTTGAGAATAAAGCAGAACGTCACCTTATTCACCAAATCCTTACAATAAATGGAATCGGTATAGACGGTGCTGGAAAGGTCAATCTCCTTCGCCACCGGAATGACTTTGTATTTTTCACTAATCATTGTAAGTACCTCCTTGATTGAAGGGGGAGTATTTCATCCCCCGTTTTAGTTAGTTTTTACACCTACTTACGAAGTTGCCAAAATCACGAACGGACCCTGCGTTGCGGTTGCGCCACCCTTGTAAGGCGTAAGAACCTTATTACGAATCGGCGCACCGTCAAACCGGTAGGTCCATCGGAACGTCATTTCGTCGTATAGGAACCGGACATGGATACTAGCCTGGGCATCAATTCCACCCTTAGTCAGCAACAGGTATTCGTTGAGATCGGCAAGGATAATGTCGCCGGGGGTCCCAGGAGCCTGGCACTGCTCAATCGGGATAATGGGCTTACCCAACAGGGTCATGTAGGGAGACCCAGACGCTCCACCCGGAGGAAGGAAAACCGGGGTAGATGCCGTACCGCCAGGAAGCGTCATCAGCATGATGTGGGGCAGCAATGCACGATTGATAAACCACAGAGCATTGGAATCGCTGGAAGACAACAGCCGTGCATACATCCGAGCAATGTTCTCGTACTTAATCTTGTTGACATCAGAAGAACGATTCTGGCCGGTTTCAATGGCCTGTGTGACGGTACAGGCTGCTGGGATAATGCCAGAGGCATGGCCGGAACCAACACCATTCACGATTTCATCGTCAATCTTGAAGCCAAATTCGGCAGGGAACCACTTGTTGACCAATGCCGTCAGCTTACCGGCATCCTGAAGAAGATCACCCGTGGCATACATGATGCCCATGACATCCTTCAACTTCCAGACGCCTTCACGGAATTTCGGCTTGGAAGCAGTAACGGTATCAGCTTCAGCCTTCATGTAAACCTGAATACCACCGTAACGAGAACCAGTGGCACGAGAGGTTTCGTCGATAAGCTGAAGTTCCAGCCCGTTGCTATTGCCAGAACAAGGAACCTGGAAACAACGCTGAGACAGGAGACCGGTTGCAACTGCACCCTTGTCCAACATGGAACCCTTGTCAGTTTCAACAAGGAATCCGCCCTCGGAGGGAATGAGTTCATTCGCACCAGAAGCCGCATCAGCGCGAACCTGGCCAAGACGTGCAATCGCCTCGGCCCGCCGAGAAGCACCAAGATCAGGGTTGACGGAAGCGGCAACGTCAAGCAACTGTGCGCCGATATTTGCATAAACGGCCTTCTTCTTCCCCTCGGTATTAGCCGAAGGAGCCTGCATCTTAGCAACTGCGGACTCGATGGACTCAAGCTGAGTTTTCATAGTGGCTACCGCCGCAACATCCTCCGCAATTTTCTTTACCTTCTCTTCCAGTAGAGGATCGGCATGGCCCTTGGCCTCGATTTCCTTCAGGCGGGATTCGTTATCAGCCTTAAATTTCTCAAGCGCCCTTCCCTGATCTTCAATAAGTTTCTTAATTTCTTCAGACATTTTAATTACCTCCAATTAGTTGAATGTTGTTTCTTAGAGCCGCAATGATTTCAGCATCGTAGTTCTGCGGCGATACAATGGGGGGTGGAGCCTGTTCCTTTGGTTCATCGCCATCCGCCTTCAAGCCTCTCGCAATGAAAGCCTTGGCTTTATTCTGAGAAAAACCCACATCACGTAAGGCTTTCTCGATGGTACGCTTATCTGGTTCGGTGCTATCTTCAAGATGAAAATATTCTGGCAAATTAGCGAAAATTGATAAATTGAAATCTGCCTTAACCGACTTACCATCTACAATGGCGTCAATAAACCCGTGTTCTTTTGCTTCCTTAGCTGTCATCCAAGTAGTGGCCTTCATCATTTCAGAAATTTCCTTTTTGCCCTTCTTGGTTTTCTTGTAGTATGCGTCGGTAATGGTGGTGTCCACTTTCTCAAGCAGATCAGCTACGTCGCGTAGTTCATATTGATTCCCAATGGCAAAAGTGAGGGAATTGTGAATCATAAACATCGTATTATCGTAGGCTTGAACTTTCTTCCCCGCCATTGCGATAACAGAAGCCATTGAAGCGGCAAGTCCTTCAATGCGAGTAGTTACAGTGCCCTTGTGGGAGGTTAGCGCATTGTAGATAGCTGCCCCATCGAAGACGTCACCGCCAGGACTATTGATGCGAACTGTTACATTCCCCATATCTGCAAGGGCGTGAATAAGGTCACGAGGATCATTGTAGGGATAGCCCACATAATCAAAGATTAGGATTTGCGCCTCTTCGTCATCCTTGGCCGCTATGATCTTGAACCATTCCGGCTTGTCCAATGGCTTATTATAGATTGTGGCTATTGCCTGTGCATACGATTGGGTTCTGTAACTCAGTTTCATAGCTATTCGCCTCCTTGATCGGCGGCTTTGCCGGGATCGGTTGTAGTGTCTTGCTTTAAGGAACTCGTTCGTGTGCGGTATTCATCACCACCATCATAGTCATTGAGGTCTTCCCATTGGCGACATTCGTTCGGGGAAAGCACTTCTGCATTAATCCCAACCTGATATGCCGCAAACCTTTCGGTGATATTCCCGCGTAGAAGAGCATTGAGGTTTCCCTTTATGTAGTAGCGGTCCTGCTCAACGTCGGTAAGACAATCTCGATCAACCGTTGTCTCGAAGTTGACAGCAATGGGAGCAAGGGTCATATCAACAAATGTTCGCTTGAATTCCGTTGCACTAGCATATGTAGTCGGGGAATTACCCGCTTGAATCAACATCAATGGCACACCGTACATCCCTGCAATTTGCGATTCTGTAAACCGCTGCTGTTCTATGAATTGCTGATCTACGAGTTTGATAGGTGGAAAATCTAGCTTCATTCCATCATCGACAAGCATAACATCTTGAGCATTATTCAGACCGGCATATTTAATCTTGTACGCCGCAAGCATATTGGCGTGGTCTTGAGGTGCGAGACGGAGTGGATGAGTTAGGATTGCTCCTGGGTGCATTCCTTTCCCGAAATAATTACCTATAAATGTTTCACTGGCCTGTCCGTTGTAAACGCATTGACGAGCGTATTCGATAGGGTTAATTCCGACAATTCCATCATAAGAAAGACCGCGAATGTGGAATATGTCTTCCTGGGAATAGTTTTTCTGGCCTTTAGAATTATTGACTGTGTAAGTAAGTGACCAATCATCGTTTTGTTTTACGGTTACACGGTCTGGATGAAGTGGTAATAGTTCTGTTATCTTACTTCCTACTCTAGCCTTGTATGCATAAAAATTACCCCGAAGACAAACGTGAACAATAGCCATCCCAAAGAACTGAGGAGAAGTCATCCATGAATTAGGACGTTTCCCAATAATTTTATAAAGATAGTGATCTTTTGCTTTATTCTTAATGCCGTCAATTTCTTCCATCAATTGAAACGGCGTTTGCGAAACACAATTATAAAGGACCCGGATACAGTTATTGACAGTCATCTGCCGCATTGCAGATTCAGGTGAACCACCCAAGCTGGGAATTGGAACACCACCGTAATATGATCCTCCAGGAGTATATGACCTATCATCAGATGCACCATAGTTTGTCATTGCTTTTGGTCTAGGGAAACGATCCATAAAATTCATGGTTTATTATCCCCCCGCATCAAATAACCGACAGCCATAAAAATGACTCCACAGACGGAAAGAGAAACCCACGGAAGATAAAGAAAAAGGCCATAACCAAGCATAGATAATCCACCAAAGAAGAAAACGGGACGAATATCAAACGCTGCCCAAATTTTAGACACACGGATGCCGAAGGTCGCACAAAGTACCCCGATTCTTGTAAACATTGAATTCAGGCTTGCTTTAAGTCCCATCTACCGCCTTACCGATTCACAACAAAGTGATCGAGTCTAATGATGGCTACTCGTTAGTAGATAGGATTGTGGCACGGATAGAACAAATGTTCTAAGAAGGATGGGAAAGGATAAGAATCATTATTTTGTAAATGAATAGAATAATAGTAATAAATAAAGATTGTTCGCTACGCTTGCCTATCCGCTGCGGCGCGAAAGCGGGCTGACGCCCCGCCGCTGCTCCAGGCTACGCTTTAATGGTGTGGATGGTGGGGGTGGATGGTAAATGATAAATGGTGGGTGGTGTAAATAGTTACATAACGTAGCGCGAAGGGTCGGCGGCTCTTGGCGTTAGCCAGGCCGAACCCGTATGCGCGAAGAAGTAATAAAATAATTATTCCATTACCGGCTTTCCCTTCTCAGCATTATCACGAGGGATACGGATTGTACCCCCCTTTTTTACAGCTTCAAGAACACCAATATCAATCCACCGGTAAATGGTCTTGACAGAAACTGACCAAAAAGCGGCAACTTCATCGGGGCGAAGAAGGGATTTGGTGGGGAGATCGGTCATCAATTTTCACCAATATCCTTCATATGCTGTTCAATCATTCTTTCACCTTTTTATATCCCTCAATCAAGAGGGGAATGAGGTTGTCGGGAGATTCTCCATCGGCCAAATAAATGGAAATAAATTGACGGCGATAGACCTGTTTCCCCAAGCCGTCACTTACCCTTACATTGACATCAATCCTATCCATAGGAGAATCAAAGTCCCTTATCTCACCGTTCGCACACCCGCCCACAAACAAGACTGTCTTGGTCATCTATTCCTCCGTATCTACGCACTAATTATTGGTAGTGCTAAATTTCCGCTAAAATCTGTTCGGTAGTTTTTCCAGCATGGATTGACTGCCCCACCACGGGAACCCTCAAGAGTCTATCCAACCCCAAGAGTATTACAATAATAGGGTCGATCTTTCCTTGGCTAGACGCCTTGTTAGGTGACTTTCCCCCTCCTGTAGGGTTAATCTTCACCGCCACATTATCAGCAGCAAACCTTGCTATGGGATTCCCGCCGTGGTTGAGCTTCTTCAATAATAGCAACCTTTCAAACTCTTGGCAAGGACCATTCATTGACACCCATCCCATCCCGCAAGCAATTACTTTGGGGTTCTTCTCATCACCGCCTAATTCCTTGTCGAGACGTTGCGAGAACTCATAACCTTGGAAGCCACGATCAACGGAAATGCTCTGGATCTGGAATTTTAGATTGTCAGCTACGATACTCGCCCGTATCTGATCGTAATCCATCGCATCGCCGGGGGTGGTGATTAGATACCCCTGCTCCTTCCATGACTTATATTGGTCACGGTACTTATTCTTGGTGTCAAATAGTTTAGCCTCCGGGCACCAGACACGGAATAGGATGTCAATCAAGTCCTTGTCATCTTTGTCCCGGAATAGCATCCCCCAGACGGTTAGATCGGATATGGCAGATAGGTCAATGCCGCCGACACATTCACGGCCAAGGCAGGTCTCTTCGGTCACTGGCCGGACGTTATTCAAGTCCCAAAGGGCAAGGTCAATCCAGCGATTCTCTTGCGAAGTCCAAATGTTCAACCTTTTCGTCAGGAAATTATTTTGCTCAGAAGGAACCTGCTTTGCAATTCTACACTTATCCCTCATGTCTTCTATTTTTGTCATGTATCCGGGGATTGGCTTTCCATTTTCGTAAAGTCCAAACTTCTTCCCACTTTCAGTTACACCGATAATCGCCGGTGCCGCCTTTACCCAAACATCTTCGTTTGTCCAATCGTCTTCGTGTAATTCACCTTCTTGAAGTGGTTCACGTTGCTCTTTGAGATCAGGCCAGTCCTTTTTCGTATCGAGGGTGAAAATAATCCCAAAGAAAGAGTCATCTTGGATGGTGCCCTTGAGTATTTTCGTCAGATAGTCCCGCGTTTCATAGCAGATGCCGGTTTGATTGAAACCCGCAGTTGTGATTACAAAAATCATTGGCTGTTGTCTTGCGCCAATGGAGTCATCAATTAGGTTATATACTTCCCCTGTCGGATGGGCCTGAAGTTCATCGAGGCTGGCGAAATGGGTATCAAGACCGTCAAGAGACTTAGCATCAGAAGATAATGGTTCACACTTGGAATTGGTGGCTTCAACAGTCATCTTATTGGCAAGATAAGTGATATTCTTTGCAAATCCCGTGTTCTTGGTAAGATTTTTGACGTTATCCCATACAAGTTTTGCCTGATCTCTTTTGACCGCCGCACAGAAAACATCGGCTGCCTCTTCTCCATCCGCAATAAAGAAATATGCAGCTATTCCACCAACATAGGTTGTCTTACTGGATTTCCGAGCTTCTTCGTCATAAGCCTTACGAAATCGCCTAGTTCCGTCTGTTTTGTACCATCCCATCAATACCCAAGTGATAAATATCCGGTGGGGGGCAAGAACAAACTCCTTCCCCTTATATTCCTTACCTTTCCAGAGTTTCAAAAAGCTAAAGAACTTGACGGCATGATAGGCTTTGTCCTCCCGGAACACGAGGCCACGGGCGGGACCATCCTTCAGGTCGTTCAAATGACGCTGAACGCAGAGACGGACCCACCGGCAAGCCAGTATCTCCCCCGATAGAACGCCATCAATATAGTCGTGAACGATCTTTTTAGTGGCGGCGATTTCCTTCTTTAATTCGGGTTCGGTCATACTGACATCTCCTCTCTTACCTGATCGGAATTAGTTTGTCTTTGGTCGCTATCCCAATCTCACAGCCGGAACATTCGTCGTGGTGGCTTCCTGAGTAGTCTAGGCACTCAGAGCGGGTAATGAGGTTGTCGTGTTCGGGGCATTTCACCTTGTCGGTTTCCGGGTCGCCCAACATAAGATCAATGGCGGTCGTTTCATCCATGAGGTTCATGCGCTCTGCCCCGGTAAGTATATTCCCCGTGCGCTTATTCTTTGAAGCAACGGCATAGATTGTAGCGAACGTATTGAAGGCTTTTAACTGCGCTTCACACTCCCGCTGCGCTGCTGCCACAACTTCCATATCCGGTTTGTTCGCACCCTCGATTGACCTCATAAGCCGCTTCATTCTCACATTGCTTTCCTGAAACAACTGAATCATTTGATTCATTTTCTTTTCTCCATTTCTGCAATTCTTTTAAGGAACGCTTCATGATGATACGTTGACGAATAATCTCAACCGATACAGGATCATTAACCATTTCTCTCCGTTCAAGAAAATGGCGAACATATTTATCTGTAACTTCGGTACGATTTTTTTTCTGCTTTGCATTATCCCTGTATCGTCTTTCCAACGGATCACTTGCCGCCCACCGCTTTTTTTGCATTAACGCTGCACATTGCTTGCACTTTGACAGTACCCCCCAACAACTCCCCTTATCTGGTGTGAACTCACCCCTCGCCTTATACGTCCGACACTTCGGACACCAAAATAGTTCGGGATTATCGGGATGTTGGCGTTTCATTTCTTTTCTGTATTTTCGGCATCAAATACAACCTTCTGGGCGTCGAGCTTCAGCCCCAACCTACCCAACACCTCGCCAAAGACAACCTTAAATGGAACGCGGTCAACGCCGTACCCGGTTGGTATTGTCATATGGTCATAGGAATATTTTTCTCGGCGTTCAATGCTGTCAATCGCCCTTGCTAAGAGCATGATATTTTTATCCAGTAATTCAATTTTCTCTTTCGTGCTTTTTCTTCCAAACATTTCTATTCTCCTCTCATGTTATTATAGTATCCGTTGGCTATCATTTACTTACCCATCCCCAAAAACGCATCGTGCGGATCAACTTCTTCATCACCATCGTCTAACCCAAAGTTCCCCCGATTCGCCAAGGGTGTCAAATAGAACCTATTCTGATAATCCAAAAGTAACTTTGAATATTTTCTCTTTAGATCCGATAGTGCAGACTCTTTTACCTGATACACCATTTCACCCTTCTTCCTATCCCATTGGTCTATAACTTGCAATAGGTTGCGGTTTGTTTCGTTAATAGCATGATTAACATCCCTCAACCGTGAAAATAAATCACACATCTCGGCAAAGGCATCTTCTGATAATACATTTAGGTGCCCACGCTTGATTACTGTGGGGGCTATTTTCATCCAATATTCAGCAGCGGTTGAATTGAGATAAGCAGGACAAGCGATATTACCACTAAACATTGCTTCCGTTTGTGTTGTTTGTGGTGGAGCTATTGGAGGTTGAATAGGGATAGTGCTACTAGGAATTACTACCTTTGGGGTAGGTTTTACTTGAGCCTTTGGTTTGGTCTTTGGCTGGATATTATTCAACAAATGAATTGTTGGCTTCATATCCACCTTTATTTTCTTCGTTTTCGGCACACTACGTTGCAAATTCTCAAACAATTTCTTGCACTTCTCGTTGCAATACTTTTGATTGCTCCGCATTTCTTTCTTTTTATGGCAAGCTGGACATTTCTTAATCATATTTTCCGTTTCCAACGCGAACAACCGTGGATAGCTTCGTGATGTTCATTACATAGACTTCTTAGATTTTCCATGACTAACCTTAACTCTGGATAGTGTTCAACATCTTTAATATGATGGACAACATCCAATGGCCGTTCAACATTATTCAATAAACACTCTTCACAAAGAGGATCACGATTGGCCTTTATGCGTCGTACCTTTTGCCATGCCGCATCATATCCACGTTCAGAACTATTCCCCCTGCGCTGGTCATTGTCTTGCTTATCCCTGCGAGCATGAACTTCGCACCGGCTACTGTTGGGCATAGCCAATGACGGGCATGATGGATAACTGCATGGTTTCCTAATTTGATAAGGCATTTATAATTCTTCCTAAAAAACCACCCTCAAAATGAGTGCAGTTATTCTCATATTTGTCACACAAATAAACAGTTTTCTAAAAAATGTCAACAAAAATAACTGATGGTGGTTTGAGTGCGGTTTTAGGGTGGTTTGAGGGTGTTTTCGCGCGCTGGGG
>Ga0172381_10002355_pt1 | contig 20907 bp, 13 predicted proteins | sample Leawel6488metaG_FD_119754 | JGI IMG/M metagenome (GOLD analysis project Ga0172381, IMG submission 119754) | Leachate microbial communities from a municipal landfill in Southern Ontario, Canada - Leachate well 64-88 metaG | ecosystem: Engineered > Solid waste > Landfill > Unclassified | place...
GCGGTATCTTGAAAGAATAACCTACAATGCTCTTTCAGCTTTCAAGATACTACAGATACAACGGAAAGAGCAAAAAAATTAGAAAGGAGCGTATGATTTAGCCATCGACTATATCATACAAGGAAAAATGAGGATATCGATCCCAAAAGGAACAAAAGACATATTGCCTGATGAAATAGTCAAATATAGATATATTGAGAATAAATTCGCTGATATCATGCAGAATTACGGTTATGAGCAGATAAGATTCCCGGTATTCGAAAGTACTGAACTTTTTAAAAGAGGCGTAGGAGATACAACTGATATAGTTCAGAAAGAGATGTATACTTTTTTTGATAAAAGCGGAAGATCTCTTACTTTGAGACCGGAAGGAACCGCATCGGTGGTCAGAAGTTATATTGAAAATGGTATGTCATCGAATACTCAGCCTATTAAGTTATTTTATAATATAACCGCATATAGATATGAAAATGTTCAAAAAGGCAGATACCGTGAATTCAATCAGTTAGGTGCGGAAGTAATAGGTTCAGATTCAGCCAATACCGATGTTGAGATCATAGCGATGCTGAATATGTTTTTTAAGAAGATCGGACTGAATGATCTGATGCTGAATATCAACAGCATAGGATGCAAACAATGCAGAAAAGAATATAACGAAAAGCTTAAATTATATTATAGTGATAAAATATCCGGTATGTGTGAAGACTGTAAAGAACGTTATCAAAGAAATCCCATGAGGCTTTTGGATTGCAAAAATGCGGAATGCGCAAAATTATCAGAAGATGCCCCAAAACTGCTGGATAATTTATGCCCATCATGTGATGAACATTTCAAGAAAGTCATAAAAGGACTTGAGGAAATGGGTGTACAGTATGTTATAAACAAAAAGATCGTCAGAGGATTGGATTATTATGAACGAACCGTTTTTGAATTTGTCATGAATGGTATCGGTGCTCAGGATACAGTTTGCGGAGGTGGAAGATACGACGGACTAGTTGTGGAACTTGGAGGAAGTGATGCACCTGGTATTGGGTTTGCTATGGGTGTTGAAAGACTACTTTCTTCGATTGAAAAGGAAGGTATAGTTTTACCAGAAAAAGCAAGACCTTTAATATTCTTTGCATATATGGGTGAAAAAGGTTATCTAAAAGCAAGGGAACTGGTTAATGAACTTAGATCAAAAGGTATATATTGCGAAATAGATGTATGCGAAAGAAGTCTGAAGGCACAATTGAAATTTGCAGATAAAAAGAACGCAAAATACTGTATCGTCCTCGGTGATAATGAAATAGATACAAATAAGGCTATAATAAAGAATATGTTGGATCAGGAATCAAAAGAAGTAAGTATTGATTCAATTATCAATAGGATAATTGAAAATAAGATTTGAGGCAGAGAATGGAAAATATAAAGGGATTGAAAAGAAGCGGATACTGTGCTGACTATACCATGAAGGATATAGGAAACGAACTTACATTGATGGGTTGGGTGAATAGATCAAGAAATCTTGGAAGCCTGATTTTTTGCGATTTAAGAGACAGATCAGGTATCATGCAGATCGTTTACAGGGGTGAGAAAAACGAGGATCTGTTTAAGAAGGCATCTGACGTCAAATGTGAATACTGTATCGCTGTAAAAGGTATATTGAATGAAAGGGAAGATAAAAATCCCAATATTAAAACAGGTGATGTTGAACTGGAAGTAAATGAACTGAGAATATTATCGGAAAGCCTTACTCCGCCGATCGATATGGCGGATAATACTTCAACAAGCGAGCTTTTAAGATTAAAATACAGATTTCTTGATCTTCGCAAGCCAAAACAACAGGAATATATAATGCTAAGAAGCAGAATAGCTAAATGTACACGTGATTTTTATAATGAAAATGGATTCATTGAAATAGAAACACCTGTACTTACAAGAAGCACTCCGGAAGGTGCAAGAGACTATTTAGTGCCTAGCAGGGTAAATCCCGGTAACTTTTATGCATTACCTCAGTCTCCTCAGCTTTTAAAGCAGCTTCTGATGATATCCGGATTCGACAGGTATTATCAAATAGTGAAATGCTTCAGAGATGAAGATCTAAGAGCTAACAGACAGCCTGAATTCACTCAGATCGATCTTGAAATGAGTTTTGTTGATATCAGTGATGTAATCGAAACAAACGAAAGATTTCTAAAAAAGTTATTTAAGGAAATACTGAACGCTGATATAAGTATTCCTTTCAATAGAATGACTTATGATGAAGCGATGAACAGGTTTGGTTGTGATAAACCTGATATAAGATTCGGTATGGAATTAAATGATATATCAGAATTGGTAAAGAACTGTGATTTCAAAGTATTCACCGATTCATGCAGTAGATCCAGTTCAGTAAGAGGCATAAATGCAAAAGGTTGTGGCTTTTACTCACGAAAGGAAATTGACAAACTAGTTGAATTTGTCAAAGATTACGGAGCGAAGGGGCTCGCATGGATCAAAATAAGTGAGAATAATGAAGTAAGCAGTTCGATCAATAAGTTTTTTAATGAAGAGAAGTTGCGAAAGATCATAGATGCATTTGACGGTAAAGCGAATGACCTGATACTTATAGTTGCTGATAAAAACAAAGTTGTTTTTGATTCGCTTGGTGCACTGAGAAAAGAATTAGCACGAAGGATGAACCTTGTGAAAAGCGATGATTACAGATTCCTTTGGGTAATTGAATTCCCATTATTTGAATGGAATGAAGAAGACGAGAGATATTATGCTGTGCATCATCCATTTACATCACCTATGGATGAAGACATACAATATATTGAATCTGATCCTGGCAGAGTAAGAGCAAAAGCCTATGACATCGTACTTAACGGTGAAGAAATAGGCGGTGGAAGTATAAGGATACATGATACGGATTTTCAGGAGAAAATGCTTGAGGTTTTGGGATTTACCAAAGAAAATGCTCAGGCGTCATTTGGATTCCTGCTTAATGCATTGAAATACGGTGCTCCTCCTCACGGCGGAATGGCTTATGGTCTTGACAGACTTACCATGAGTCTTGGGAGAACTGATAATATAAGAGATGTAATAGCATTTCCAAAGATACAAAGCGGTGCATGTCCGTTAACAGATGCTCCTAATACTGTTGACGAAAAACAACTGAACGAGTTGGGGATCGCATTAAAGGATGCTAAGTAACTGATGATGAGAAAGAAAAAGATCGCCATCATATTTATCTGCATATTAATGATTTGTTTTATGCTGATGAGCGCATGTGATATCATAAAATTCCCCCAATATCTTTATGGCCTTATAAATACAGAAGGAGAATATATCGTTAAACCTGTTTTTACCGGTATCAAAATAGGAAATGAAGGATTCTTCCCTGTAAGGCAAGGTATAGACGAATACTATAAATGGGGTTTTTGCGATTATAAGGGTAATGTTGTGATCGACTTTCAATACCTTGATGTAAGTATATTTTCAAATGGGTTTGCCCCAGTACAACTATATGATACTGAGTTATGGTCATTTATAGACACGCAGAATAATATAGCATTTGAAAAGGAATTCATGTATGCATTGCCTTTTTCCGAAGGGCTTGCATGTGTCCAATCAAATGTAAAAGATGAGACATACTCTCTTTGGGGATATATCGATACTACAGGCGAGTATGTGATAGATCCGCAATATGATGCTGCGGCATCTTTTTCCGAGGGTCTTGCAAAAATACAGGTAGGTTCCGGAAATGCAGGTTTATGCGGTTTCATAGATAAATCCGGTCAGGTCGTAATAGAACCTGCATATTCGTATGCAGGCATATTCAGCGAAGGATTAGCATCAGTTAAATTAAGCCTTGATGAAGAAGCAGCAGATGCAGGTTACATCGATATGGAAGGTAATATAGTGATCCCGCTGACATATTATAACACTTCTGCGTTCACTGAAGGTTTTGCCCCTGTTCTTACCGGTACAAATTTTGAAGACGCATTATGGGGATATATAGATAAAAACAATGAAATGGTGATAAAAGCAAAATATTATATGGCATATTCTTTCAGTGAAAGTCTGGCTGCAGTAAAAACTGACTATTATGATAATTCCGGTTGGATGTATATGGACCTTGAAGGAAAACTCGTGATCGGAAAGGATTTCTGTACTGCCGGATCATTTAAAGATGGTGTCGCACCGGTTGGGATGATCGAGTATAAATGATTTTTAAAAATGATTGGAATACAACTGAAACACGTGACATAAAAGGCAGGAATATAGCAGAAGAAATACTAAAGAGCAGAAAAATATGCAATATAGATAAATACCTTTACCCAAAAATCATGGATTTATACGATCCTTTTCTATTTAGACAAATGAATAAGGCAGTCGACAGGATCATTGATGCGCTCGATAATATGGAAGGTGTGGTAGTATATGGTGATTATGACACTGATGGTATAACTGCAACAGCTATACTCTACAGATTTCTTTTATCTTTAGGAGTAAATGTACAGTATTTCATTCCTGACAGGAAGAAGGACGGTTATGGTCTAAACTCTGATGTTCTCGAGGATATACTTGATGAAGATATTTCTCTGCTTATAACTGTTGACTGCGGCATAACATCATTACATCAGGTAGAATTTGTAAATGAAATCGGGATCGACTGTATAATCACTGATCATCATGTACCTGAATCACAGCTTCCAGATGCATTTGCTGTCATATGCCCTGAAGAAGAAAATAGCGGCTATCCCTTTAAACAATTATGCGGAGCAGGAGTGGCATTAAAACTTGTCCAGGCTCTTTGCGTAAGACTGGATCGTGGTGATGAGTATCTAAGATATATAGATCTTGCTGCTTTAGGAACGATAGCTGATCTTGTCCCTCTGACGGATGAGAACAGGGTGATCGCCAAAATAGGTATGGATATCTTGAGAAATACCGATAATCCCGGCCTTAGATCCTTAATAGAATTGTCATTTCCTGACAGCACAAAAAAACTTACTTCAAATCAGTTAGCTTTTAATCTGATCCCAAAGATAAATTCATCAGGAAGAATGGATAATGCATGTTACTCTATAAGGCTTCTTCTTACAGACGATAAAAGCGAATGTATAGATCTTTCTAAGAAATTGAATGATTTTAATATCAGAAGACAGAATGAACAGAGAGAAATTACTGGCAAAGTCATAAAATGTATCGAAAAAGAGATCGATCTTAATGGACTTAAAGTGATAGTGTGCGCTGATAAGGAATGGGACCAGGGGATAATTGGAATCGTGTCGTCGCATATAGTAGAAAGATATAACAGGCCGGTATTATTATTGCAGACAGGTGACGATGCCATTTCTACAGGTTCTGGACGCTCTGTTGAGGGATTTGATCTGGTAAGTGCTCTTGCTGCATGTGATGGCAAACTTATCAAATATGGCGGTCACAGAATGGCTGCCGGCCTTTCTATTCACCAGAACGATATACCTGATTTTTCTCGAATGATAAATGATTATGCAAAAAATTCCGGTTTTGAGGTCAAAAGTAAAAAATCGATTAAAGTAGATTTCTCTATTGATGCAAATGACATAACAATAGCAAATGTTAAGACAATGAGCTGTCTGGAACCTTACGGATGTGAAAATGAAAATCCTGTGTTCATAGTTAAAAATGCAATATTAAGAGAAAAGAAACACTTGGGAAAAGATAATAATCATCTTAGCATGACCTTTTCAAAAAACAACAAATATATAAACTGTATTGCATTCAATATCTCTTCTGCTGACAAGATAATAATCGAAGGACATGAGTATGACATAGTTTTTAAAATGTCATTAAATACATTTAATAACAACGAATGTGTGTCCTGCGAGATACTGGACATGAAATTTTCTAACATGGAAGATAGAATGACTGACAGTTTGATATCATACGCATACACTGATAAATTCATCAACAGGGAACATATCGCAAGGATATTTAAAGAAATAGTAAGCAACGGAACGGAATATAAGTACGAACTCAGGAAGATCGATGAACCTGGATCATTTCTCATAATTCTTGATATTCTGCAGGAATTGTGTATTATTAAATACAATAACATGAATTTTGAATATGTATTCATAAACGAAATAAATAGAAGTGTAAAAAAAGATTTGGATGACTCAAAAACTTTTTTAAAGGCTAAAGCAAATGGAACAGTATGAGATCTTATATGCCAAATTAATAGATGAAATAAAGCAATACAACCCAAACAGCAATTTTGAGTTGATCAATAAAGCATATGAAATCGCTCTTGACGGTCACCGTGAACAGAAAAGAGCATCCGGCGAACCATATATCATTCATTGTATAGAAGTCGCAAGGATACTTGCGACACTTGAATTGAACTCCAAAACAATTGCCGCTGCACTATTACATGATGTAATAGAAGATACAAAATACACTTCCTCAGATATTAAGAATATGTTTGGTAATGAGATCGCTCTTCTTATTGAAGGCGTCAGTAAATTGACGAATATATCGCTTGAAACAAAGAAAGAGCAGCAGATGGAAAATATCCGGAATATGTTCATGGCAATGAACAAGGATATTAGGGTCATCATAATCAAACTTGCCGACAGACTCCATAACATGCGTACTCTTGAGTATAAAACCAAGAAAAGCCAAATCGAAAAATCAAAAGAAACTATGGATATATATGCTCCGATAGCTCATAGGCTTGGTATGTCGATGTTCAGCGTGGAACTCGAAGATCTGGCCTTCATGCATCTTTATCCTGAAGAATATGATGATCTTAAAAAACAGATGGATGACAGAAGGAAAAAGACAGGCGATCTGATCGAAAGCCTTAAAGAAGACCTTGCAGTCGATCTGAAAAAGAACGATATCGAAGGCCATGTTGAAGGAAGAGTAAAACACCTTTACAGCATATACAGAAAAATGGTCACACAAAGTAAAACTCTGGATGAAATATATGATATTTTTGCATTAAGGATAATAGTCAATAATGTCAAGGAATGTTATTTTGCTTTAGGAATGCTTCATGAAAACTATAAGCCAATACCCGGAAGGTTCAAAGATTATATTGCAATGCCTAAGAAAAATATGTATCAGTCTCTGCATACGACTTTAATAAGCAGGAACGGAAAACCTTTTGAAGTACAGATCCGGACATGGGAAATGCACAGAGTTGCTGAATACGGTATCGCCGCACACTGGAAATACAAACAGAAAATGGAAAGCGGAGACCAGACAGCAAATCTAGAGTGGCTGTCTCAATGGGTGGAATGGCAGAAAGAAACAACAGATGAAGATGAGTTCTATTCAAATCTGAAAAATGACCTATTTGATGTTGAAGTATTTGTATTCACACCTAAGGGAGATGTCATTAATCTCCCGCAGGGATCAAATCCAATAGATTTTGCATATCATGTTCACTCAGCGATCGGTAATAAAATGATAGGCGCAAAAGTCGGGGGTAAGATCGTACCTATGACTTATGTGCTTCAGACGGGTGATATCGTTGAAATAATCACAAGTAATACTTCAAGAGGTCCAAGCCGTGATTGGCTTAAGATAGTTAAAACAAGCCAGGCTAGAACCAAGATCAAACAGTATTTCAGGAAAGAAAAACGCCAGGAAAATGTTGATAAGGGTAAAGAACAGTTGCTGAAGGAGATCAAGAGACAGGGATATAATCCTATCGATCTGTTGAAGCCTCATTACTATGAGAAAGTTTTTGAAAGATATAACTATACTGAGCTTGATGATATATTGTGTGCAATAGGTTACGGCGGTATTTCAACAAATAAAATAATATCAAAATTAAAAGAGGAGTATCAAAAAGAACACAAGGAGGATCTTATCCCTGTCAAACCTGATCAGCCTGAAACAAATCAGAAAAACCAGAAAAGTATCGAAGGTATCAATGTTAAGGATATATCGAATTGCATGGTAAAAATCAGTAAATGCTGTAATCCGGTACCCGGCGATGATATAGTGGGTTATGTCACCAGAGGCAGAGGCGTCACGATACATAGAAACGATTGTATCAATATCATCAATGATAAAGAATTTGAATACAGAAAGATAGATGTTTGGTGGGATACAACGACTCTGGAAAGTTATGAGACGCAGTTGGATATAAAAGCATACGACAGAGCTAATCTCGTTGCGGATATAATGAAATTTCTGGGTGATCAGAAGATACAATGCAACGGTGTTGATGCCAGAGTAGGAAAAGATGGCTCTGCGGAAATAAGAGTGCGTGTTATGATACACAATAAAGATGAGATCACGAATTTGAACAGGAAATTAAGAAAGATACCGGGAGTATATGATATAACAAGATTTTCTAAGAGGCTAAAACTGAAATGATAGCTGTAATTCAAAGAGTTCTCAAAAGCAGTATTGCGATCGATCATACAGTGATTTCAGAAATATCAAATGGACTGAATATACTTTTATGTGTTGTAAATGGAGACACAGAAAAGGACATGAAATACATTGCAGATAAGATGGTCCGCACGAGGATATTCAGTGATGATGAAGGGAAAATGAATCTTTCCGTGATGGATGTCAAAGGCGAACTTATGGTCATAAGCCAGTTTACACTTGCAGCTGATAGTAGAAAAGGTAACAGGCCATCTTTCATAAATGCAGCATTACCTGATAAAGCAAATGAAATGTATTCTTCTTTAATAGAATATATCAGACAGAATTATGATGTTCCTGTTCGAACGGGTATATTTGCAGCAAATATGCAAGTTTCGATATTGAATAACGGTCCTGTAACGATCATTTTAAATTCAAAAGATAAATTAAATACTGATGAAAAAGGTAAGAAATGAATTTTATAAAGAAAAGCAGTCCTTTACTTGGATCCAATTGCTATATAGTCTATGATAACAGTGAAGCCTTAGTGATAGATCCATGTATCAGATCCTCAGCCGTTACTGATGAGTTGAAAAATTTAAAATGTACTCTCAAATATATCATTTATACGCATGCTCATATCGATCACATACTTTATGGTGAAGAGCTAAGAAAAGAGACCGGTATCAACACATATGGCCATTATGATGATAAAGACCTGTATGAAGATGAATATAAAAACGGTTCGCTGCTGTTTGGTATGCATATCCATTTTAAGGTACCGGACACTTTTCTTGCTGATAATGACTGCATTACTGTCGGTAATTTGAAATTGAAGGTAATACATACTCCGGGGCATACCCCCGGATGTATATGTTTTTATACTGAAGGTTACATGTTTACCGGAGACACATTGTTTTTCGAATCTATTGGCAGAACGGATCTTGGTGCAGGTGACAGCAGCCTTATATCATCTTCTATAAAAAATATAATATATAAATATCCCAAAGATACTGTTATCTTACCTGGACATGGTATAAGCACAACAATAAAATATGAAATGGAGAACAACCCCTATGTCTATTAAAATAAATAATGTAGATGAGTTAAAAAACGCTATAATTAACGGTCAGTCAGATATCATCATCGGGCAAGGCATATATGAGATCGACGTGCCTATTATACTTAACGGCTTAAAGAATGTTAAATTTGAAGGATGCGGAAATGTCATCATAAGCGGCGGGAAACATGAAATGAAAAAATCAATGTTTCCAAATAGTATTTTTGTGAATGGGATAAGAAGATATAAATCCAAAGCATATAACCTTCCTGCAAAAGGGTGGAGCAAAACAGAAAGAGAAGATTTTATCTTCTCTGATATTTCCGAGGATTTTGCTGACGGTTTGAATACTATAAAATTATATAAAGGGTATCTGACTACACACGAAGAACTTCTTAAAGAAAAAGCTGGGAATATTGAGTTCATATTCAATGTCGGCTGGACACAGAATATAGCAAACGGTGAATATGTCAAACAAACCGAAGATGGTATATTCGTGGGATTGAATTATGAGCAATTCAGAAAACTGCAGACAAAAGGCTCTACAAGAGCAGGTGCGCCGACGGAACTTGCGAATCTAAAGAGTGCTCTTAAGGAGGGCACATTTTACCATGACAAGTCTGAAAGTACTATCAAATATATACCGACAGACCTGGAAAAAGAAAAGTGCGATATTATTTATCCATATCTGGAAAACATACTAAGTGTAACCAACTGCGAAAATATAATATTTAAAAATATCAAGTTCCAATATACAACATGGGAAGATCCTGTTAAAAATGGTTTCTGTGAATGCCAAAGTACAACTACTTACAGAAATGGAAACGAAACGGATGGCCAGCATTTTGCAGTTTCGGAATCTGCTGTAAAAGTTGCATATTCTAATGGCATATCATTCAATGGATGTGAATTCAGTAAATTAGGAGGTGCAGCCATCCATATAGGAGAAGGCTGTAAGAATACCACTGTTACTGGATCTGATATTTATGATATAGGTGCATGTGGCGTTATAATAGGTGGATTCGATTATGAGGATGCTCATCCAGATGATGAAAGAGATATTAATTACAATACATTAATAGAAAAATGTAATATACATGATATAGGATGCCTGTATAATGGCGCTTGTGGAATACTTGCCGGATACGTGAATAATGTAAAGATCCTGTATAATCTGATATACAACGTAGCATATACCGGCATATCTTTAGGATGGGGCTGGGGATCAGTAGATCAGGTAGCAAACCTGACATTCAATTCAAAAGTAACGGACCCTCCAAGAGAACCAAGCATATGTAAGCAGAACAATATAAGAGGTAATGAGATCCACCATATCATGACTGTCATGCATGATGGTGCTGCGGTATACACTCTTTCGAATCAGGATGGGTCCTATATCGAAGATAACTATATACACGATAATGGCGGAGCGAACGACGAACCGATCGAGAAAATATACCGAAAAAGGAGCTATATTACAAAAGGTACGACAAAATGGGGCCATCTGTCTAAAAGAAAGGGGTTTCCCGGAGGTATATATCTTGATGAATGCAGTGCCGGCTTTACAGTCAGAAATAATAAGATAAAAAATGTTGCCGTTAATTATTACTACCACGATACGGGAGTACCCGGTATTTTTGAAGCTAACAGTTTTGATATAGAAGTTCTTGATAATCCGATAATATCTGAAGAGTAAAAATATATCGGATAAGAAAATATGGGTGATGAATTGCAGGACTAAATTCCATAAGCCACCTATTATACTGGAATTTACTTTTGCAATTCACGAGAAAATATGGGTTTTAAAATATGTTTGACACAAATATATAAAAGTAGTAAAATTAATAAAAATTTAGTGAGGTGAATCATGGCTCAGATATATGAAGAAATTTCGAGAACTTTCAGCGAATATTTGCTTATACCGAATTTAACAAGAAGAGATTGCTATCCTGATAATATTTCTTTGAAAACACCTTTAGTCAGATTTGAAAAGGGAAAGGAACCTTCTTTATGCCTGAATGTTCCTTTCACATCAGCGATCATGCAATCTGTTTCCAATGATACATTAGCCATAGCTTTAGCAAAACGCGGAGGATTGAGTTTTATATACTGTTCTCAGCCGATAGAAGCACAGGCGGAAATGGTCATGAAGGTAAAGAAGTTCAAAGCCGGATTTGTTATTTCTGATTCTAACCTTACTCCTTTCAATACACTGCAGGATGTTATCAGATTAAAAGAGAAAAGCGGACATTCAACTATACCTATAACAAGTGATGGTACACCTCAGGGACGATTATTAGGAATAGTGACAAGCCGAGATTACAGAGTATCGCGTGATGCACTTGATAAACATGTAAGTGAATTCATGACCCCGTTTTCAAAACTTATTACAGGTAAAATGGGTGTCTCATTAAAAGAAGCAAATGATATCATATGGGATCATAAATTAAACTGCCTTCCTATAATAGACGACAATGAAAACCTCAGATACCTGGTTTTTAGAAAGGATTATGACGAGCATAAAGATAATCCTATGGAGCTTCTCGATCGTGAAAAAAGATATATGTGCGGTGCCGGTATCAATACACGGGATTATGCCGAAAGAGTACCAGCTCTGGTAGAAGCAGGAGCGGATGTACTTTGCATAGATTCATCAGATGGTTTCAGCGAGTGGCAGTATGATACCATACAGTATGTAAAAAACAAGTATGAAGGCACAGTAAGAGTAGGTGCAGGAAATGTCGTTGATGCTGAAGGATTCAGATATCTTGCGGATGCAGGTGCTGATTTTGTAAAAATAGGCATAGGTGGCGGAAGCATCTGTATTACACGCGAGCAGAAAGGTATAGGGAGAGGCCAGGCCACTTCAATAATTGATGTCGTTAAAGAGAGGAATAAGTATTATAAAGAGACAGGAATATATGTTCCTATATGTTCTGACGGCGGCATTGTATATGATTATCATATTACAATGGCTTTAGCTATGGGTGCTGATTTTGTAATGATGGGGAGATATTTTGCCAGATTTGATGAATCACCTACGAAAGTGATCAAAGTAGGCAGCAATTATGTTAAAGAGTATTGGGGTGAAGGTTCTGAGAGAGCAAGAAACTGGCAGAGATATGATGTAGGTTCTGATACAGGTATAAAATTTGAGGAAGGCGTTGACAGCTATGTACCTTATGCCGGAAAATTATCCGATAATCTTGACAAATGTATTGCTAAAATTAAAAATACTATGTCCAGCTGCGGTTCAAGAACTATTAAGGAATTGCATGATACAGCAAGGATAACTTTAGTTTCAGCTACAAGTATTGTAGAAGGCGGAGCACACGATGTCATACTAAAGGAAAAAACTGATTTTTAATGTTAAAATATATTAATATAAAAGGTGCTAAAGAAAATAACCTAAAAAACATTGATGTCAAAATACCAAAGGATAAATTTGTTGTTCTGACTGGGATATCCGGCTCAGGTAAATCGTCACTGGCTTTTGATACGATTTATGCTGAAGGGCAGAGAAGGTATGTAGAAAGTCTTTCATCCTATGCAAGGATGTTTTTAGGGCTTATGACAAAACCGGATGTGGAGTATATAGAGGGACTTTCACCGTCTATTTCCATAGATCAAAAAACCACAAGCCATAATCCCAGGTCGACTGTTGGTACGATCACAGAGATAAATGACTATTTAAGGTTGCTTTTCGCAAGGATAGGTACTCCTCATTGTCATATTTGCGGACGTGAGATACTATCTCAGTCAATAGATCAGATAATAGGAAAAATACTTGAAAATGAAAATGGTACGAAAATCATGGTCATTTCTCCCGTATATAAAGGAAAAAAAGGGGAGTTCCAGAAGTATTTTGAGTATCTGAAGAAACAGGGATATATCCGTATCATAGTTGACTCTGTACAGTACGACCTGACCACTGATGAGATCAATATTGATAAAAACAAGAAACATGATGTGAGCATAATCATCGACAGGTTGATTATCAGGGAAGGAATAAGAAAAAGATTAACTGAATCCGTTGAAACAGCAATCAAGGAAGCGGACGGAATGGTCATGATAAATGTTGATCTGACAGAAGATATTGTGTTTTCAACAAAACTTGCATGTACTGAATGCGGTATAAGCATGGATGAACTTTCTCCTAGAATGCTATCTTTCAACAGCCCCTTCGGAGCATGCCCGAAATGCACCGGTCTGGGAGTGCTTCTTAAAGCTGATCCCGATCTGATAATACCTGATAAAGGTATTTCGTTGATCAACGGGGCATTGAGTGTTGCAGGTTTGTCATTTGAAAAAGGATCTATGTTGTATTCGTTATATAAAATGCTTTCTAAAAAGTATGATTTTAAAATGGATCTTCCTTTCTGTGAACTGCCGGACGAAGTTCAGAATATTCTTATGAACGGTACTGACGGGAATATATTACATGTAGATTACGAGACAAAAACAAGATCATTTACAGCTGATCAAGCATTCGAAGGCCTTATAAAGATCGTTGAAAGAAGATACACTGAAACAAATACTCCATATATGAGATCGTATTATGAAGGATTTATGAGTGATTCACCATGTCCTGACTGTAACGGTAAAAGGCTGAAACCGGAAATACTTGCGATAACGATAAACGGTAAAAATATATATGATGTGACTGCAATGTCAATAAGGGAATGCAGGGAATTCTTTACGAATCTTCCACTGACGGAAACACAGGTATTGATATCATCAGTACTTTTAAAAGAAATCAATTCAAGGCTTACATTCCTTGTGGATGTTGGATTGGATTATCTGACTTTGCATAGGACTGCCTCAACATTATCAGGTGGAGAAGCTCAACGTATAAGGCTGGCAACACAGATAGGCACAGGTCTTACAGGAGTGATATATATACTTGACGAACCAAGCATAGGTCTTCACCAAAGGGATAATTCTAAATTGTTGATGACTCTAAAGAAGATGAGGGATCTTGGCAACACTCTCATAGTCGTGGAGCATGATATGGAAACGATGTATGAAGCTGACTATATAATAGATATCGGCCCTGGTGCAGGAATTCATGGAGGTGAGGTAGTCGGCGAGGGAACAGTGGAAGATATAATAAACTCTCCACGATCGATAACAGGCAAATATCTGTCACACGAATTATTCATACCGATGCGTGAAAGCGCCAGGATACCTAATGGGAATTTCCTGTCTGTGCGAGGTGCAAGACAGAATAATTTAAAGAATATTGATGTAAAAATACCATTAGGAGTTGAAGTGTGCGTCACAGGCGTATCCGGTTCAGGTAAGAGTTCTCTGGTTAATGAAATAATTTATAAGGAGCTTGCATTTGTGCTCAACGGTAAAAAGACCAGAAGCGGTGATCATGACAGAATTGACGGAATGAACAACCTTGACAAGGTCATCAATATCGATCAATCGCCTATAGGAAGAACTCCAAGGTCAAATCCTGCGACTTATACAGGTGTGTTTGATGATATAAGGGAAATATTCTCAATGACCAAAGAAGCGAAATCAAGAGGTTACTTGAAGGGCAGGTTCAGCTTTAATATAAAAGGCGGAAGATGTGAATCCTGCTGCGGAGACGGCATCAAAAAGATAGAAATGCATTTTCTGCCTGATGTGTATATACCATGCGAGGTATGTAAAGGAAAGAGATATAATATTGAAACACTGGAAGTGAAATATAACGGTAAAAGCATAGCGGATGTTCTGGACATGACCATTGAAGAAGCATATTACTTCTTCAAAAATATTCCGTTCATTGAACCGAAACTCAAGGTCTTGTTGGAAGTTGGTCTCGGATATATTAAAGTAGGGCAGTCATCAACGACATTATCCGGAGGTGAAGCACAGAGGATCAAGCTTGCATATGAGTTATCTAAAAGGAGTACCGGGAAGACTATCTATATACTTGATGAACCTACAACAGGTCTGCATATAGATGATGTTAAAAAACTTTTACTGATCATTGACAGGCTGGTTGATGCAGGTAATTCCGTTATCATAATTGAGCATAATCTTGATGTCATTAAAAGTGCTGATTACATCATTGATCTTGGACCTGAGGGTGGTGACAGAGGCGGTTATGTTATCGCTACGGGAACAGTTGCACAGATAATGGAAAATGAAAATTCTTATACCGGACAGTATTTAAAAAAGTATCTGGAAAGTAATAATTCATAGTAATTTAATATATTTATGCTAAAATAAATCTGCCATTATGAAATGGTAAGGAGAATTTATAGATGAGGTTATGTGATATATGTAAAAAGAATGTTGCTGTCGTGTTTGTATCAAAAATACAGAACGGACAGCATACTCAGATAGGCTATTGTATACCGTGTGCCAAAAAAAGCGGTATATCTCCCATAGATCATTTAATTAAAGATGCCGGTATGTCTGAAGAAGATCTCGGCAATATAAATAATCAGATGGGACAATTCCTGCAGTCGTTGGATATGGATGATATGGCTTTACCCAATAATTTTCAGGAAAACGTAGAAAATCAGAATAAAGAAAAAAACAGGACAACCAAGACAAAAGAAACAAAAAAAGATGAAAAGAAAAAGTTTCTAAATGCTTTTGGAACGAATTTAAATAAAAAAGCTATCGAAGGCAAGATCGACGATATCATCGGCAGGGAAAATGAAATCAACAGGATGATACAGATACTTAACAGACGTCAGAAAAATAATCCATGTCTTATCGGAGAAGCAGGTGTTGGCAAGACTGCTATTGCTGAAGGTCTTGCTATTAAAATAACAAAGCAGGAAGTGCCAGCCAAACTGCTTAATAAAGAAATTTATGTTCTTGATATGACCGGGATCGTTGCCGGGACACAATTCCGTGGCCAGTTTGAATCAAGGATGAGAAGTATAATAAATGAGGCAAAAGAGCTTGGAAACATAATATTAGTCATAGATGAGATACATAACATCATATCAGCAGGTGATGCTGAAGGTGGAATGAATGCTGCAAATATTTTAAAACCTGCTTTATCAAGAGGCGAGATCCAGGTTATAGGTGCTACGACAATAAATGAATACCGTAAATATATTGAGAAAGATACAGCTTTAGAAAGAAGATTTCAACCCATAATGGTCGATGAACCTTCAGTATCTGATACAATTAAGATATTAGATGGGATAAAAAAATACTATGAGGATCATCATTATGTCAAATACACGGATGAAGCTATAAGACAGGCAGCCATATTGTCGGAAAGATATATAACCGACAGGTTCCTGCCAGATAAAGCCATAGATGTCATTGATGAAGCCGCTTCACGCGCGAATCTGAATAATAACGCGTTAGTTAAGCTGCAGCTTCTTAAAAATGAATTGGAAAATATTCTGTCTGAAAAAGAAACAGCCGCCTCTGCTGATTCCATTGATGATTATAAAAGAGCAGCGGAGCTGAAAGAAAATGAATGCAGGGTAAGGGAAGAGATCAGGCAATATGAGGAAATGGCTAACAGGATAGAAGTAACAGTCAGTGACATAGCCTCAGTTATTGAAATGTGGACTAAGGTACCTGTATTGAAAATAACCCAGATAGAATCCGAAGCGTTACTTGATCTTGAAAATAGGCTTAGCAGAAGGATAATCGGTCAGAAGGCAGCTGTAGAAGCCGTTGCTAAGGCGGTCAGAAGATCCAGATCAGGGATTAAAGTAAAGAAAAAACCTGCTTCATTCATATTTGTTGGTCCTACGGGAGTAGGTAAGACACAGTTGGCAAAAGTACTTGCTAAAGAACTCTTCATATCTGAGGATTCTATGATAAGGCTTGATATGAGTGAATATATGGAGAAACATTCCATTTCCAAACTAATAGGTTCTCCTCCGGGATATATCGGATATGATGAAACAGGGCAGCTTACTGAGAAAGTAAGAAGAAACCCGTATTCATTATTATTATTCGATGAAATTGAGAAGGCACATCCTGACATATTCAATATACTTCTTCAGATACTTGAAGACGGAAGGCTTACAGACAGCAAGGGAAGAGTCGTGCAATTTGAAAATACCATTATAATCATGACTTCAAATGCAGGAACATCATTCCAGAACAGCGGATTCGGTTATGTTCAGGAGAAGACTGATGATAATGACAGAGTTAAGGAAGCACTCAAGGATATATTCAGACCGGAATTTTTGAACAGGGTAGATGATATAGTTGTATTTACAAGTTTATCAGATGCTGAGATATTTGATATCGGTAAATTGATGGTAAACGAATATTCAGAGGATCTCAAAGAAAAGAATATTATACTTAAGGTTTCGGATGATGCTTTGAAGTTTATAATTGGCGAAAAGTATGATGATAAATTTGGTGCCCGCCCATTAAGAAGGAGCATACAGAGGCATGTTGAGGATGTTCTTGCTGAAATGTATATAAGAAATGAGCTGAAAGACGGTATGATGGTAATGGTATCTCTCGAAGATAACAGTTTAAAATATACTTGTATCTGATATGCAAAAGTACCTGAATTTATCAGAATATCTGAAAAATGAATTTGGTGAAAAAATACAGAAGCTTCCGATCGACGGAGGCTTTTTGTGCCCTAACAGAGTGAACGGAAATACCGGATGCCTTTTCTGCTCTGACAAGGGATCAGGTGAATTTACAGAAGGCGGAAATTCAATAACAGAACAGATTGAAATACAAAAGAAGCTTTATTCAAAGAATAACGGAGTGAATAAGTTCATTGCATACTTTCAAAGCTTCTCAAATACCTACGGAAATGTTGATGAACTCAGAAGAAAGTATGATGAAGCTCTTTCCTGTGAAGGTATAGTAGGTCTGGCTATAGCAACACGTCCTGACTGTATAAATGATGATGTGCTTATTTTACTTGATGAATATAATAGAAAAATATTTATGTGGATAGAGCTTGGATTTCAAACATCAAATGAAAATTCTACAAAACTGATAAACAGGGGATATATAAACATCATATTTGATGACTGTGTTAAAAAACTGAACGGGATCGGGATGAAAACAGTCGTACATGTCATCTTTGGTCTTCCATATGAATCGGGGAAAGACTTCATAAACACAATTAAATATATATGTGACAAAAATTTATGGGGGATCAAGTTCCATTCATTATATATCCAATATAATTCGCCCATGTATGAATACTATAAGCAGTATCCTTTTCACATCATTTCAAAAGATGAATATACGGATTCTGTAGCTGAATCAATTCGCATACTGGATAATAAGCTCATTATACACAGGCTGACGGGAGACTGTAAAAAAGATCTTTTGTATGAACCAAAATGGTCACTGGATAAGTTATCGGTGATATCACAAATAAATAAAAAACTTAGATAATCAATTAAACAGAATATCTTTGTAATATGCTCTGGTAGGGTCGATGATCTTTGAAACATCAAATCCAAAAACCTGCATAAGTGTAATATCAGTTTTATACATGCTTTTCCCGTCTATATCAAATCTATCAATGTACAGTGAGGTCCCGAAGAAAAACATGGGATCCTTCACTCCAATTATATTATTGGTATATGCCTGGCTTCTTCCGACACTCAGAATAAGTTGAAATCCGGCAGAAATAATATAATTGTAACAAGGATCATTATGGTTACCATCAATAAATTTTTCTACAGAATAATTCTTACCTCCCGGAGTGACATAAATATTAGTAGCACCTAGAATCGGTTCAATATATTTCTTCCACTGTTCAGTATCATATTTTAACCATTCAAGATCAGTGTATTCATAAGAAATGTCATTTGATGAAGTGTAATGATAATAACTGTGACAAGCAAAAGTATATCCAAGCGAATGCAGTTTATCAGCTATTTTCTTCGCGCCTGCAACCTGTGCCTGATAATCGGATGAATCAAGTTTATCTGTCGCATAACCGAACATTCCTTCAGTCCCACTCAAGGCTATTACAGCTCTTGCTCCCTTGTATGAAAAATCCGGATGCTCAGTTATGAATTGCTCAAGTATCAGAATGTGTTCACCGTCATATGTTGTAGTCTCCACTCCATCGACCATCACTAAAGAAGCTAGATTTCCATTACCATCAAGCACGATTCTTTTACAGAAACCAAAATTCCAATATATGCATGACATATTGTCAAAAGAGAGGACAAGAGGCTTCTTTCCTTCTGGTAACATAAGCTTTTCTTTTATCCTCATGTATTTTATTCCATTTTCGGTATAAGTATCGTAAATATCATCTGTATCGATAAGGATGTATCCGCTGTTATATAACTCGTTCAATGTGCTGACGAATTCCTCCTTTGTCGCCATGACATTGAAGAATTCAGCGCCTCTAGACGAGTTGAACGCTATATCAGGATACAGGATAAGGGAATGAAAAAATATATTATAAACAATGCCTTTATACTCGACATAATTCGACTCTAGGTACGATTCATAAAGATCATTTATATAGTTCGTATATTCAATGATCTGCGGATCATCGAGAAGTATCTCAGGAACTGATTTCATAGTATAAAAAGCATTCTCGATATCACCTTCATTTTCAAAGGTTTTTGCTGTATCCAGCAGGTTTTGTTTAAGAGCAGTTTTGATCGAACTGCATTTATCTGTTGCCGAATCATATAAATACAGATCATCTGATGAAACAGACATATATAGTTCATATGCTGTCAGGAGATTCGAAGCTTCAAATTCCTTTTCAGCCTCTCTGTAGGATTCGCGCGAATCATTTATAACAGCGCCTTTTTCTAAATAGAGGACCACCATATCATTGAATCTTTCAGTATCCAGGTCATTGATGGACTCCAATGTACTCTGGAATGTCTCGTAAGATCTTCCCGTTGAACGGTAGATCTCATACAGTGACGATATAACAGATACGACATTATCATCATCAAGATATGAATGGAAAATCATAAGCACATCATATGTATCATTTCCGCTTCCTGATTCTTCAGTGAAAAAATCAGTAAATTTTGTATTAACAGTATCTTTAAGCTCGATAATAAAATCATCCTTTAAAAGGTTATTTTCAATAATTTTGTTATATATATACAAAGACCGTTCAGCATCATTCTGATCAATGGCAATGATAAGCGCTTCTGGTGATTCTGAAGATTCTATATATCGTTTTTGTGCAATATCCAGCGCCCAATCCAGAATGAAATAAATAAGCAGTGCAACAATAAGAACAAATAAGACCATTAAAATGAATTTTCCAAGTCTATATTTTGTTTTGGATACCTGTTTCTTATTTTTACTCGTTTTACTTCCGGTATTATTCTTTTGTGTATTCATATTATCAATTTTCCTTTGTGACTTTTATGGGTTGATTTTATCATCAATGGTAGAAAAAATAAATACCAATTTATAAGCATATGATTACGTTAGAGTAAAGTTACTGTAGGGAAATGAAATAAAAAGAGAGAGACGAAACTTTCTGTTAAAATAGTATTTGCAAAATTTAATATTGAAAGGAAAGAGTGTCTCTCATGTATAAGAGTATA
>Ga0172381_10002356_pt1 | contig 20903 bp, 15 predicted proteins | sample Leawel6488metaG_FD_119754 | JGI IMG/M metagenome (GOLD analysis project Ga0172381, IMG submission 119754) | Leachate microbial communities from a municipal landfill in Southern Ontario, Canada - Leachate well 64-88 metaG | ecosystem: Engineered > Solid waste > Landfill > Unclassified | place...
GGAAAACCTGAAGAAACTCTGGATCAAGGCGTTTCATGACAGCGATTCCTTTACTGATTGGTTTTTTGACAACAGGTTCGCACCGGATTATTCCGCGTGCACATATGAAGACGGTCAGCTGATATCGGCTATGCAGTCATGGCCGATGTTTCTGAATATAAGAAACAGGATCGTTCCATCCTCCATCATAACCGGAGTAAATACGGAACCGGCATTTGCGGGCAGGGGATATATGGGAAAGACGTTCAGATTTTACATGGCGGCTATGCGGGAAAAAGGCATAGTCCTGTGCCCTATGATGCCTTTAAATATGCCGACATATTTTTCAAGGGGATTTTACCCTGTCACTGACACGGCATTCGTAAGCTGTCCTAAGGATAAACCGTACATCTGCAGTCATTCGCAGCATTACAGTATACTGCCTTTGGATATGATAGAGAACTCGTCGCTGCTGTACACATGCTACAGCAGGTTTTCAAAGGATTATTCAGGTATAGTCATGCGTTCCCTTTCCGACTTCACATTAAAAATGAATGACTACATTTCAGACGGCGGAAAATGCGCCGCCGCGATGAAGAACAGAGAGGTCGTTGCGTACTGCATATATTACAAACATGACGATATATACGGTGAGGAATTCATATCCAATGATAAAGACTCGACAATGGCTCTCGTATCCAACTTTTCAGATACCGGTTACGATATGACGATGAAGATGTCAGCAAAGAATTCTGTTGATGTCGCATGCCTGGAAACTGAAATAAAACCGCAGGGCGCCATGGGAACGGTAAATGCCCAGAAGCTTATGGAGACCGTATGTAATGACCGTGAACACATCATCAGACTTACTGACGATTCGCTTTTCTGCAACAGCGGGACATACTATATGGATGGGGCACAAGCGGATAAGACCCCGCATATCGAAATGGAAGCGGGAAGGCTCGTTCAGCTCATAACAGGGTACACATCACTCGAAGAACTTGAACAGAGAGGGCAAGCGAAAATCAATGACATAACTGCAGCGGCCGAAATCTCATCGATGCTTCCCAAACTTGACTGTTTCATCGTTGATGAATACTGATATTCATATTTTCATGAACTTATCTTTGATATATTTCCTGATTTCCAGTTCATTATAACCGGTCTTTTCATCATACAGATCATTGAATTCCATATCTTCCAGTTCAAGAATGATGAGCTCGCATGTAGTGTTTATGACAGTCCCGGTTTTCAGGTGGCCGCCTATGACCGAAAGATCTTTTTTTGACAGGCTTATATGAAGATGGATCCGGTTTTTTGATACCGTGCCGTTGAGCGATATCAGCTCCATATCTTCGTTCACGGTCTGGATCCTCTCTCCTGTCGCGTCCCTTATGACTGCGCAGGAAACGCACCCCACACACGACAGCACCGTTCCCGCTTTTATATCATATTCATTAACATACTTTTCAATTTCAACAAGCAGATCCTGCCCTCTTGTAAGCCTCATGCAATGAGTCTTCATACCGATCCTCCTACGTCCTGTATACCAGATCGCACCTGTCTTTTATGGCTGCAGATCTTATGTATCTGTCCTCCATGGGTATCCATTCCTCTTTGAACTTTATGAGCATTTCCCCGCCATTTCTTTTCAATATACGGGAATACTGGTTTTCCCTCGCGGTTTCCATAAAAATCTTTATGTCATATGCCCCTCCGAAGTATGGATGCATGCTGTATGACCCTTCGATCACATTCATCTTTCCGGGTTTGTTTTTTTTCTCATTCAGTTTTCCCGTCTGGCAGTCATATGCATAATAAACGAACCCTGCCGCATGATCCAGATTCACAATGACCTCATCTTTGAATCTTTCATAGTCGATATTGCCTCCCGGTCTTATGAGTCTCTCGCATGTCCTCTGATAAGGCCTTAAGAAGAAATCATCCATATGTATGATATTGCAGTCATACAGGCTGTGTATCAGACTGGCAAGTTCGGATTTTCCTGACGTGCACATGCCGTCTATCGCTATATTCAGACATTCGTCACTTTTCTTTTTCGCTTTTGATCTGCTTTCGATCAGTTTCCATAAGTCCATGCGGTCTGCATAGGCTTTTTTTATCACTCTGTAAGAAGGATGATAATTATCCCTATATATATCGCTGTGGCTTACAGCCGGGCATCCCGCTTTTACATACTTTTTTTCATAATCAAGGAACTCATCCATATCTATCGGAAGAGGTATGTCTTTTACCGCCTTTTCCAGAATACTTATCTTGCTCCAGAAGCTGTCTATATTCCCCTCATTTGCCTTTGCGCTTTCTACAAACATCCTGTTTATGACACGAAGAGGTATCCCGCAGTCTGTTAACCCGTAAAGATCAAGCCTCACATAACCGTTACCTATATCAAATACCGGTATGCCGTTCTCCTGTGCGGACGCGCATTCTCTGATGAGCCTGCCGAGGCATTTTACTTCGTCATCGACAAAATGCCCGTTTCCGAACTCATTCTGGTATATGAGTTTGAACCAGTCACATACCGTTGCTTTTGGATAAGCCCGGTTATGAGCTCTTATTGCTTCCTCCATGTTCTCCTCGCATCGATGTTTATCTTGTTTATGATATCATTTACAGCCTTTATTCTGGCGGGATCGAATTTCATTACCTGCCTGTCATATGTCATAAGGCCGTTTATTTCCTCCTCGACATCCGTAATCTGGGTATATACAGACACGCAAAGACCCTTCTGTATATCTTTGATCACGCATTTCTTATATAGCCTGTCATATGCATCCTGCATCTTATTCCTGTCATTGAAATTCTTATAGCCAAAAGTCTTGAACTCATCATACATATGCCCTTTAATTTTCATTCCCAACCCGCCGAATTCGGTAAGCGCAGCTGCCTTATCTTTATATATCTTATCGTTACTGAACTTTATATTCATAAAATATATATGCCTGCTCTGAAAATCGCTTAAGTCATCCGCCTGCTCATGCCATCCCGAAGTACTGTCTACATAACGCGTACTGTCGAGAGCCTTAAGCATCACTGTGAGCTTTTTACTGTCGAACTGTCCCCACCCTTCGTTGAACAGCGTCCATTCGCATATCGAAACACAGTTGTACAGGTGATCAACGGTTTTGTTCATGTCTTCTATGAATTCTTCCCTGTATGCTTTATCGCTTCTTGAAAATGCATTATATCTGGTGTCATCCATTTTCATGCCTATAAATGGTTTGACAGCGACAGTCATAGGGTCATATTTTCCTCCGCCGTTCACCATATCCTGCCATACAAGCATGCCTATACGGTCGCAGTGGTAATACCATCTTAACGGTTCTATCTTTATATGCTTCCTTATCATATTGAATCCGAGGTTTTTCAGCGTGCGTATATCGTTTATCATCTGCTCATCGGAAAGAGGAGTCAGAAGGCTCTCCATATGATATCCCTGATCCAGCACTCCGTTATGAAAATATATATCGTTGTTCAGCGTGATCCTTTTATAGCCTTTATCGTCTGTAGTAAAGCTGAATTTCCTCATGCCAAAATATGAGCGGACACTGTCATTTTCAGTTTTGATCTCCACATCATACAGGAAAGGATCTTCAGGAGACCAGTATCTGGGGTTCTTTATATTTATTTTCACCATTTTTGATTCATCGCTTAAGGCTTCGATTACTTCCATATCTTTTTCAAATACCTTTACGCGGTACGTCTGTGCATCCGCAACGGCTTTTATCGTGACAGTCTCACTGTCTATATCGGTATCTATTTTTATACTCTTGATATAGTCATATGATACCGACTCCAGCCATACACTTCCCCATATACCCGATGTCGGAGTATAGAAGATGCCTCCTCTTTTAAGTTTCTGTTTTCCTCTTGCCTGTCCTTTTGTATCGGTCGGGTCATATACAGCGACAGTTATGGTATTGATACCGATCTTCAGATCCTTTGTTATATCCGCAGTAAAAGGGATATATCCGCCTTTATGCCTTGTCTGGAAGCGGTCGTTCAAAAACACATCGCAGCCATAATCCACAGCATCAAAGTGGAGAAGAACGATGTCATTAAGAAAAGCTTCCTCTATATCAAAGGCCCTTCTGTAAGTAAGCACCTCATCGGGCAATAAAATGTGCCCTACACCGCTTTTTTTGCTTTCCGGTGAAAAGGGCACTGTTATATCTCCCCTGTATATTATTTTCCCTGATGTCCTGACTTTTCTATTATCGGTGATATCCTTGGTTATGCTTACTTTCCATACTCCGTTGAGGGAAGAATAGCTTTCCCTTGCCAACTGAGGCCTGGGATACTCACATAGAGGTATATCATTCATCACATTCTCCTATATCTTTACTTCTTTTATCTTTTCCGCATAATACTGCACAAGCTCGAATTTTGTTTTCGGAGGCAGTCTGTGGTCAGGGCAAGGTATGTACCCTCCGAGCGCTATGAGAGGTTTGAGTCTTTCTATCTCATCATCGACAGCTTTTTTATCGTATGAAAGCACATTCTTGTTCATGCCTCCGACACCTCTTAATTCCCGTCCGAATTTCTCTCTCCACGGACCTATACTTGCGTTCCATACCCCTACTTCGATCGGGAACATCGTATTCACACCGTTTCCCAGCCACATAGGTATCAGCTGATCGATGCATCCGTCGCAATCCAGTGATATTATGTCAAGTCCATAGCTTTTTGCCAGATCATTTCTTTTTTTATAGTGCTTGGCGCAAAGATCATTGAGAACGCCCGGACTGAATAGCGGACCGCATTTATAGCAGATGTCCTCCCAGTAATGAGCAAAGTCGAATTTGAACTTCGATACTTCCAGGGTCCTTTTGGCTACCTGGTACTGAAGTTCCGCATAATCGGTTATGATCTCATCGAGCAGTTCATAATCATCATATATCATATAGCTCATACCCATGACCGTGAGCATATTCCTGACATCTCCTGCTATGCTTCCTATCTCCAGGCCTACCGGCCCGTCGATCTTATCCCAGTCATTTTCATTGAAGTATTTGGGATCGACTCTTTCATCCGTGAACTGCAGTTTAGGTTTATACAGTTCCTCATAAGCTTTACGGTCTTTAAGCGTATAATCACATTCACCTGATATGGACACAACGCCGGGTTTGTCGACTTCTATGACTCCCCAGGAAGTCAGGATCTTTCTTGAACCGTCAGACAGTTCCTCCAATACCTGACCTTTGAAAAACGGCCTTAAGCTTGCAGCGCCTCTTCTTGTGGTATGCCAGTTGAAATCCCAGCCAAACTTTTCATTCAGCTTATAGTCTGCTGCATTTCCGTCTCCCATGCCTTCCACATCCGAAGCCTTAAGATGTCCCTGCGCTACCCATTCTGCCAGTAATTCCTTCCAATATCCGAAATGCACCGCAGGCATTCTGTCGACATCCTTATAGTGCAGTATATTCATTGCTCTTGTTTTATTGTCCATGATTCCTCCGCTGCCGGTAATATATTGATTTTATAGTTAATGTCCGGTCAAGTCAACAATATTGCGCCTGGTGACAAAAAAAAGCCTTACCGACACAAACATCCGTAAGGCTTACTGTTTTCCTTATATTGCCTTGTCAGATCAATACTTTTGACAGAAAATCTATCGTTCTCTGGTTGGAAGGATGATCGAAGAATTCTTTCGGAGTATTCTGTTCCATTATCATTCCGTCATCCATGAACATTATCCTTGTCCCTACTTCCTTTGCAAATCCCATCTCATGTGTCACGACTACCATCGTCATCCCTTCATTCGCCAGTTTTTTCATCAGGTCCAGCACTTCGCCTACCATCTCAGGATCAAGAGCCGATGTAGGTTCGTCAAAAAGCATCACATCAGGCTCCATCGCCAGTGCCCTTATGATTGCTACGCGCTGTTTCTGTCCGCCTGAAAGCTGTGAAGGATATGCATTCGCCTTATCGGTAAGGCCTATTCTTTTAAGAAGCGCCATAGCCTGCTCATCAGCTTCCTGTTTGGTCTTTTTCTTAAGCTGTATAGGCCCGAGGGTTATATTCTGCAGTATCGTAAGATGCGGGAAAAGATTAAAATGCTGGAATACCATGCCCATCTTCATGCGAAGCCTGTTTATGTCGCACTTTTTGTCATTTATCATTTCGCCTTCGAAATATATCTCTCCGGCTGTAGGTTCTTCGAGCATGCACAGGCAGCGCAGAAATGTGCTTTTACCGCTTCCCGAAGGTCCTATAATGACAACTTTCTCGCCTTTACATATTTTCTCATTTATACCTTTGAGAACTCCTATTTCATTGTCCTTGCCGAAACTTTTATATAGACCTTTAACTTCTATCACTCTTACGCAACCTCCTTTCCAGCCTGCCCACAAAATATGAAAGCAGCATCACTATTCCAAGGTATATGAGCGCTACCGCTATATACGGAAGGAAAGCGTCATATGTGCGGCTCCTTATATAGTCCCCGCCTTTGGTAAGATCGACCAGAGCTATATATCCGCAGACCGACGTTTCTTTTAGCAGCGTAATAAATTCATTTCCAAGTGCAGGCAGGACCGTTTTGAATGCCTGCGGAAGCACTATGTACCACATGGTTTTTGAATATGACAGTCCGAGGCTCCGGCCTGCTTCCATCTGCCCCGGATCAATGGACATTATCCCGGAACGGACTATCTCTGCGACATATGCTCCTGAATTCAGCCCGAACGCTATCACTGCGGCTACTACCTTGTTTATCGGTACAGTGGCAAACACAACATAATATATTATGAGCAGCTGTAATACTACCGGCGTTCCCCTTATTATCGTTATATATACTTTTGCTATAAGATTCAGTATCTTCAGCTTGCCTGTTTTATCATAGGTCGTCCGGATAATGGCCAATACAAAGCCTATGATGATACCCATCAGGACCGCAAACAGGGTGATCTCCAATGTTACAAGCAACCCGTCGGTGAGGTATTGCCACCTGTTGTCTGTTATGAAGTTGTTGGTGAAATCCACCTTAAATTCAGAAAACCATTCTGCCATTTCGATCCTTCTTTCAAAATAAGCCCCGAAGCCCTGCATGAGGGCTCCGAGGCGTCAGTTACTTCCTGTATCTTTAATTACTTGACCCTTACAATGATGACCTGGGTAGCTGTCGTATATGAGTCTGTGAAATCTATACTCAGAAGGCGGCTTTCCGTAACTGTCATTCCTGCTACGCCTATATCCGCTTTACCTGTTTCAACTGCGGTGATTATAGTATCGAATTCCATATCCTCTATTACGAGTTCCATTTTCAGTATATCCGCGATCGCCTGTGCAAGATCGCAGTCCAGTCCTATTATCTTTCCGTCTTCGACATATTCATAAGGTTCGAAAGCTGCGTTTGTAGCCATTGTAAGCGTACCGTTGCTGTAATCCGAATTCGATGAAACATATGGTGTCAGTCCTTTTGTATCATCTCCGATATAGTTGGTTATGATAGAAGCCAGTGTTCCGTTTTCTTTCAATGTAGCGATAGCGGCATTGATCTTGCCTTTAAGAACCGAATTATCCTTTGATATGCATATAGCGTAATCCTCAAGCGCGAACGGATCACTTAGTATCATAAGATCCTTGTTCTTTGCTACAAATGCTTTTGCGGGTTCGTTGTCAATCATGACGCAGTCAACTTTTGCCTGCTTCAATGCAAGGACCGCATCAGCGCCTTTGCTGAATCTTTCGATCGTTGATCCCAGATCTTCATACTCCCAAGTAGCATAAAGATCACCTGTTGTGCCAAGCTGAACGCCTATTATCTTTCCCGGCAGATCATCAGCACTGAACACTGTATTTGCAGGTACCGGTGTACATCCTGTCAACATTGATATCATCAGTCCTACTGTCAAAACCACGCATAAAATCTTTTTCATATTTTCTACCCCAACAACCTTTCAACTAATTTTCATAAATATACAACTCTATGTATAAATAGTCAATACTTTTTATAAAATATTTCTTGAATATGCTGTTAATTCTTGTTATCAGTCATATATCAGTACCTTATTATGTATAATATTCATTTTGAAATGAATATTCACTCCAATATTCAAATCGCAGGTTGTGGTATAATCGGGATATCACAAAATTCTGGAGGTGCTGATGGAATTCAATGAATTTCTTAAACAGGCAGCAAACGTAAAACCTTCAATGAAACAGCTTGTATGGTTCGATACTGAGTTTTATGCTTTCATACATTTTACCATCAACACATTTACCGACCGCGAGTGGGGTCTGGGCGATGAAGATGAAAAGATATTCGATCCTAAAAAACTAGACTGCAGGCAATGGGTAAAAGCCATAAAATCAGCAGGCATGAAAGGGATGATCCTGACTGCCAAGCACCATGACGGATTCTGCTTATGGCCAAGTAAATATACTGAACACTGCATCAAAAACAGCCCGTATAAGGACGGAAAAGGAGATATAGTTCTGGAAGCCGCGCAAGCCTGTAAGGAAGGCGGTATTAAGTTCGGATTCTATCTTTCCCCGTGGGACAGGAATTCCAGATATTACGGAACTGACGAATACAACGACTATTTTAAGTCGCAGCTTACTGAACTTCTGACCAATTACGGCAACATATTCCACGTGTGGTTCGATGGAGCATGTGGCGAAGGGCCTAACGGCAAGAGACAGGTATATGATTATAACGGATACATAGAGACCATTCGCAAGTATCAGCCTGATGCTACCATATTCAGTGACTTCGGCCCTGATGTCAGATGGTGCGGTAATGAAGCAGGTTCGCCAAGAGCGGCGGAATGGGCGGTCGTGCCTGCAGAACTCACGGTACGCGCAGAGAAACAGACCGAAGGCCAGGTCTTAAAAGGTAACATGAGCTACATTTTCAGCAGGGATCAACTTATAGGATCTTTGCCTACTATACTGTATTCCAAAGGCTTATGCTTTGCAGGTTCGGAATATGACATGTCCATACGCAAGGGTTGGTTTTATCATGCCGATCAGGCTCCATGGCCTCTTGAAAAGCTCTTTAACACATATTTAGGCACTGTAGGCGGGAATGCGTGTCTTAACCTGAACATACCTCCAAACAGAGACGGTTTGTTTGACGAAACGGATGTGATAAGGCTCAGGGAATTAGGTGATCTGATCCGTTCATCATTTCAGAATGATATGATGAAAGACGCAACGGTCACAAAAGCCGATATAGACAGTGACACTCAGGTCGCTTATGACATCATATTTCCGACAAAGAGGATGGTCAGGTATGTGGTATTGAAGGAAGACATATCAAAGGGACAGAAAGTGGAAAGCTTCCTTGTCATGACCAGTGAGAATATAATAGCGCCGCGCTATGACGGATCCACGATCGGTCATAAAAAGATATGCGTCATAAACAAGGAAACAGATTTTTTGAGGGTGCATATAACGGCAGCAAGAGGCACTGTCGGTCTGTTACCTATCGAAGTATATTAAAGATCATGCCAGATTATCATTACCACATAAAACGGGCGGCATTTAAATTGCCGTCCGTACTTTTTTATACTTTGATATCAAAACATATTATTCTTAAGGGATATCCCCGCTCGGAGCAGGCGTATCATCCGAAGGAACGATCGGTGCCGTTCCCGTCACGTCAGGTTCGTCCGGCTCCACCGCTCTCTGATGAAGAGTGCATTCCTTATCCAGATCGACCTCATAATATACATCCATAGGCAGTCTTTCGATCTGCCAGATGGTTTTGCCGTCGACGACCACTTTAAATTCTCCTGCGTGCAGCCTGTAGAATGCTCCGTTAGGCCTTACTATGCATACGATAGGCCATAAGTAATTATCAGGACAGTAAACACCTGCTATCGACAAGCGGGTGTATTCATCTCTGCCGTTTTCCGTACATACGATCACCTCCTGGTGGACATCGCATGTTTCGGTAGGTTCCGTGCCTTCGATGAAGTATTCGGTTATAACGGTATTTGATCCTCTTGGGTCGGAAGTACAAAGGTCTCCGGCAAGTTTACCGGAATATATGCATATTTCCGCTGTTGTTATTCCGGATGCGGGCATTTCGAATGTCGCAGGCTCAAGATCCGCATGCACCAGATTCATTACGGCGTTCCATATCTTGAGAGCTCTGCCATATTCATTGTTGTCAAGAGATACGGGAGACGATGAATTGTCATATCCGTACCATACGGCGGCAGTGTAATAAGGAGTGAATCCGCAGAACCATTTATCAAGGTAATCCGAAGTTGTCCCGGTCTTTCCTGCAACCGATATCGCTCCGTTATTTATAAGTATGGAACCGTATGCAGTACCTGTCGTTCCCCATGCATATGTCGTTACCGAAGGTTTTACCACTTCCTCAAGTATATTGGTCATTATCGCAGCTGACTGCTCCGAAAAAACGATGGTATAGGATCCCGACCATCTCCATATCGTTTCCTGTGAATTGTCCGCGATCCTTGTGATACAGTGCGCATCCGCATGCACTCCTTTATTTGGGAATGTACTGAACGCGCTTGCCATTTCAAGAGGGCTGACTCCTACGGCAAGACCGCCAATGGCAGTCGACACGGTCGAATCGTCATATATGGTCGCGCTTCTGTTTATTCCCATAGCCTCAAGGTATCTGACGGAATTGTCTCTGCCAAGATAATATGTCCAGACCTTTGCGGCGACCACGTTTACAGACGCTTTAATAGCGTTTCTTATCGTAGTCAGGCCTTGATAATATGACGAATCATAGTTCGTAGGATATATAAGGTCGGGATTCTTCGGGTCAAGATAACACGGTGCGTCATCAATTACAGTGGCTGCGGTTATAAGGCCAAGATCCAGAGCAGGCCCGTATACTGCGATCGGCTTGAATGTGGAACCGGGTTGTCTTTGCAGATCAGTCGCTCTGTTATATGTCCTGCTTCCGGTTTTCTCTCCACTTCCCCCGTACAGACCGGCGATCTCACCTGTTGTCTGATCGATAATGACCATACCAGCCTCCGGAGTCTCTCCGTACCTTATGGCATCAATATTTATTATTGCCCCGTTCTCATCATATATAGCAAAGAAGCTGTCGTCTGTAAATACAGTATCAAGCGCACTCTGCACATCGGGATCATATGTCGTATATATATGATATCCGTTGTTATATATCCTGATTTCAGCTTCATCAAGGGTAATATCCAGTTGATCTGATAAGGCGATCGCGGATTGCTCTATAACATAGTCAACAAAATATGAAGTTACAGAATTGGTCACATATTCCACTTTATCGGCTATAACGATCTCATATGCCATAGCTTCATCGTACTCAGACTGGTCTATGTATCCCAGTTCAAGCATCTTGTCTAGGACATCCTCTCTCCTGTACATGAGCTTTTCAAAGCCTGCCTCAGTGTATGGATCATATTTCGAGGGTGAATTAGGGATCGCAGCCAGTACAGCCGCTTCCGCCAGATTTATTTCGCTTATGGATTTACCAAAATACAGTTTTGATGCAGACTGATACCCGTAGCATCCGTTACCCATATTGATAAGGTTTGCATACATGGTAATGATCTGCTTTTTGTCATATTTCATTTCAAGTAATATCGCATTGTATATTTCCTGGATCTTTCTTTCGTAAGTCTGTTCAAATCTGCCGGTTATATTTTTATACACCTGCTGTGTTATCGTGCTTCCGCCCTGAGATATGGCTCCCTTATTCTGGAGCAGCTTTACGACAGATCCGCCAATTCTGACTATATCAAAACCGAAATGCTTGTAAAAACGCTCGTCTTCTATTGATACTATCGCATGTGCAAGTATATCCGGTATATCTTTTGATGTGACTTTTTCCCTGTTTATATTATCGCTTCCCGTCAGCGTCGCCAGGACATCTCCGTTCTTATCGTAGATGAACGTGGTCAGATCCGATGTAATTGCCAGATCCTCATTAGTCAGTATTTTTGATGTCGATATCCATGCGGTCAGGACACCAAGGCCAAGCCCTCCCACAAGAAATACCGCTATGAATATAACCGCCATTATCAATTTGAACGCAGCCCAGAAAGTACTGAAAAAAGTAGTTAAAAATGAAGGCGTATATTCTACATACTCCTCTTTGGGGGTATCTTCCGTTTCTCCTTCTAGAATGGGATCGATCTGCCTGTCATCCATCATATATATATCCTCACAACATAACAGTATTACTAATACCCCGGATTAATGACTGTTAAGTTTCTTCATTTCCTATTTTGATTCCTTTGCTGTTTTGAGCATAAAGGATTTCCCGGTAAACTGTGCCCCTTCATCGCTGATAAGGCTTATTGCATATGTGTCGCCGATAAAAACGGCTGTTGATGAAAATTTTATGTAATTGTCTGCTTTCAGTATTCCTTCTGCCTGTCCGCTTAAGATTATATTCGCTCCCTTGAACTCGCCTTTTGCCACTGATGTCCTGGTAAATACTATATCACCGTCAGCCAATATGTTTCCTTCTATCTTGCCTTCGATCGTCACCGACCCTTTTGTCTCGATATCGCCCTTAAAAGTGCACATTGTACCTAACAAAACATCAAGTTTTTTCTCTCTGCTCATATCTTCTCCTTAATCCTCTGTCCCGATAAACAGCTTCGGATCTATCGCGATATCATTTACCCTTATTTCAAAGTGAAGATGAGGTCCTGTTGCAGTACCTGTCGCTCCTACATATCCTATAAGCTGTCCCTTTTTCACGGTTTCGCCTGCTTTGACAAGTAATTTGGAGCAATGCCCGTATAATGTGGTGATCCTGTCGCTATGTCTGATCCTTACGCAGTATCCGTATCCTGAAGATTCATAATACGCAGATATGACCGTTCCTGATGCTGCAGCATAAATATCATCACCTGTCCATCCGCCTATATCAACACCGGTATGATTACGCCATATGCCGAATATTGGATGCATCCTGCCTCCGAAATCAGAGCTTATATATGTTGCTTCTGTTGGCCAGTATGAAGGTATCGCATCAAGATAGCTGCTAAGTTCATCAGCAGCATCGGTAAAATCAACGAGTTCGCTTTCGGTCTCTTTATTAGCTGTAAGCAGTGTCTGCAGTGCATCAGCAATTTCTACGGCATCATCCGCAAATTGCGTGACGGTAGCCGCCGTGACTGATGCGCTTGCCAGTGTAATAGTCTTCGAATAACTGTCTACAAGAGCTTTGAGCTGTCCTGAAAGGTCCTGTATCTGCAAAGTAAGATCCGCCTGTGATGTCTCTATTTCCGATATCTCATCCAGCTTCGTATCCAGTAAAGTGGCCTGACTGCCTACATATGCGCTTAAGGCTACCATCTCAGTACTGTAGTCTTCCATAAGTGCATCAAGCTGTGCATTGACTTCCTTATTCTGGTTTATGAAGTAGATCAGTGAAAAAGACAGGCAGACAATTATCGCCAGCAGAAAATATACCACGAGAGAAATTTTCAAAAATGGTGATGTTACTTTCACAACTTTTGAAGATTTACCGCTTCTTGGGATGTAAACTATCATCCCTTCGTTTCCAAGTCCTGTTCTTCCCTTCCTCATCAGTCCCCCTTAATGTTTATATATTACTATTTTAATAACACATTTTCAACATTATTTTTTCGTCGCACAAATATTGTCAGTGTTCTCAATAATACGTACATGCAGCAGTGTATGAATTGTCTGTACACCAGGTGTCAGCATATGATCCTTCTTTTACATATATATAGTTGAGTTTCGCACAGCCATAAAATATATCCTCTCCAATATTTGACACACTTTGCGGGATCTTGATGCTTCCCATACCTGAACACTCCCAGAAAGCACCGGCTCTTATGCTTGTCAGCCCCTCAGGCAATATCATTTCTGTAATGCCTGAACATCCCTTAAATGCATTTGTCCCCACTTCAGTGACAGAATCGGGTATCGTGATTTTTGTAAGCAGGGCGCATCCGCTGAAACAGTTCTTGCGTATATTCACAACGCTGTCAGGTATCACATACTCGCCACTCTTTTTTGCAGGATAGGAGATTATCTCCGTCATGTGCCTGTCAAACAGTACGCCGTCAACAGAATAATATGCCATATTCGGAGCTGTCACATCAATAGTTTCCAGTGATGAACACTTGCTGAATACTGACTCGCCGATACTCATTACAGTTGCAGGGAAAGTGATCTGTTTAAGCTTCATGCAGTTGAAGAATGCGCTCGTGCCTATATTCGTGACACCTTCCGGTATTTTTATAGAAGTGATCTCCTCGCAGCCCCAAAAAGCATTTTTACCGATGGAAGTAACGGCTTTCCCGTCTACTTCAGATGGTATAGTCACGTTCTTCTGTTCTCCTACATATTTCGTGATCTCTATTTGATCGCCGTTTATTATCGCCATTTCAAAATCCCGTGAGCTTGTTTCTCCTCCGCAGGAAGATAAAAGGACCGCCATTAATATAGTGAGAAGCGATAACATCGATATCATAGTATTCTTTTTTATGAAATGCATTTCTGTTTGATCCTGCCTTTCAAAACATATGTATATATTTATACCATAAATGTGTGCGTATTGTCATCAAATTGTGAACAGACGCATTGTACGGGCATATTTCTTTATTTTGAATAATCAAATAGCGCATTATGCAGAATTAAATAGACAATTATCATTCTTAATGTTATAATCCCGAATTAATAACATTTTTCAAATAAAACACGTTCAAGAGGATGAAAATGAGAACCATAGTTAGCATCAAAGATGAAACACTGAAAAACTGCGAAAGCGATAAAAATTTAAATATCAGTTTCAAAGAAAAACTGGAGATCGCCAAACAGCTTGAGCACATAAATGTGGATATTATTGAGACGGGAATGCCCGAACAGTCGCAGGGAAATTTCATAGCCGTAAAAACAATTGCCTCTACGCTCAAAAAATCGATATTATGCTGTCCGGTCAAAGCATCGGTCGAAAGCATCGATAAGGCATGGGATGCGGTAAAAGGTGCGGTACATCCAAGGCTGCACATATCTTTGCCTACGTCCGTCGTAAATATGGAATATCAGCTTCACCTAAAGAGAAATCAGGTCCTGTCGCTCACAAAGGATATGATCACATATGCAAAAAGTCTGTGTGAGGATATAGAATTCACTGCAGAAGACGCAACAAGAAGCGATTCCGAGTTCCTCATAAATATAGTAAACACAGCTGCAGAGTCAGGCGCTTCGGTTATCGGACTGGAAGATTCAGTAGGCCAGATGCTTCCCGAGGAAATATATCTGTTCGTGTCGCATCTCAAGAAGTCCATCCCTGCTCTTAACGAAGTACAGCTTTCTTTCCATGCAAAGAACGATTTTGGCATGGCTGTTGCAAACACCGTTTCGGCAATAAAAGCCGGTGCGGATCAGATCTCATGCGCGGTCAATGGGACATCGAACGACGCATCGCTTGAGGATACCGTAATGGCTTTACAGATGCGCGGAGATACTCTTGACGCATCATGCAATATTTTAACGACAGAAGTCATGAGGGCATCAAAACTCCTTTCTGCAATGACGGATATCAAGCATGTAAAAGCTCCTGCAAGATCAACTGAAGTCACTGCAGCAGAAAACACTGACAACACGCTTATAGACAGAGATATAGATATTTATTCATTCAGAGCCCATATAGAGCAATTGGGATATACGCTTACAGAAAAAGACGTGGAAAAAATATATGATCTTTTCAAAGAGCTTACCGAAAAGAAACAGCAGATATATGACCGCGATGTCGAAGCGCTCATCGGAAGAGAAGCGATCCAGGTACCAAGGGTATATCAGCTTGACAGCTTTGTGATCAACAGCGGGAACAAGATAACCTCAACAGCCGTCGTAAGGCTCATGCATAACGAACAGGCACTTGAGAGGGTCGCTACAGGAGACGGGCCCATAGACGCATCATTCCATGTGATAGAGAAGATATTGGGAAGAGACATAGAATTATTCGACTACAATCTCAAATCTGTCACGGAAGGTAAAGATGCGCTTGGTGCAGCTTTGGTAAAACTGAGATTTAACGGAAATATATATACCGGACGTGGTCTTTCCACCGATATAATCGAATCAAGCATCCTGGCGTACATCAATGCCGTCAATAAAATGCTCTTTGAGGAAGGCATACAATGAAATACGCGTTTTCAACAGTCAGCTGGAGAAGCTTCACATGGAAGGAAGCCGTGGCCATGGCTAAGGATCTTGGATTTTCAGGGATCGAAGTCAGAGGTCCGGAAAACAATATAAATCCGACCGATCTGAAACCGTTTTCAGCCGGTCAGATAATGAAGACTGCACAGGAACTTGCCAACCTGCATATCGAAATATCCTGTTTTTCCACAGGTCTTTTCCTTAAGAATAAGGAAAAAATAGATGAAAACATCATACAGCTCAAGGCATATATAGACATGGCTTCAAAGATGGGCACATCCTTTGTCCGCCTTATACCTGACAATACCCTTATGCCCACATCCGATGCCGAAGATGAGACGATAATAAACGTTGTCGCAAAGGTTCTTCCCTATGCTGAAAAAATGCATGTCACCCTGCTTATCGAGACGGTCGGCATTTTCTGCGACACAGACAGGCTGCGTAAAGTCCTGGAACATTTCGCATCAGACAATCTTGCTGCTTTGTGGGATCTTCATCATCCTTACAGGTACGGCAAAGAATCACCAGAAAAGACTGTACAGAACCTGGGCGCATACATCAAATACGTGCATATAAAAGATTCAGTGATATCAGACGGTAAAGTCGAATACAGGCTCATGGGTGAAGGCGATATGCCCATAAAGGATATGCTTAAAGCCCTTAAGTCTATCAATTATGACGGATATGTCTCATATGAATGGATAATGGACTGGTCAAGCGATCTGGATGATCCCGGAATAGTGTTCCCCCACTTCATGAACTACATAACGTCAATGAACGATTCAGGCAAAACCGTCCATCAGCTATACGATAACAAAAGAAAGACCGGAAAGTATGTATGGAAGAAAGATATCCTCATAGATTACACCTTTCCTCAGGTCCTGGACAGGATGGCAGACGAATTCCCGGATCAGTACTGTTTCAGATATACAACTCTTGATTACACAAGGACCTACAGTGAATTCCGCGATGATGCGGACACATTTGCCAGATCCCTCATAGCTCTTGGAGTGAAAAGAGGAGATCATGTAGCGGTATGGGCGACCAATATACCACAGTGGTTCATCACTTTCTGGGCAACGACAAAAATAGGCTGTGTTCTTGTTACAGTAAATACGGCATACAAGATACATGAAGCGGAATACCTTTTCCGCCAGTCGGACACGCACACTATCATAATGATCGAAGGCCATAAGGAATCCCATTATGCACAGTATATAAACGAACTGTGCCCTGAGCTTATGACATCAGCTCCGGGGAAACCGCTGCATATAAAAAAACTGCCTTTTCTGAGAAACATCATCACCGTGGATTTTGAACAGCCTGGATGCATAACATGGGCCGATGCGATGGCTATGCACAAGAAAGTACCTCTTGAGGAAGTATACAGAAGAGCCCTTGCCATGGATAAAAACGATGTTTGCAACATGCAGTATACCTCAGGTACGACAGGATTTCCAAAAGGCGTTATGCTGACGCACTACAATATAATAAACAACGGCAAATGTATCGGAGACTGCATGGATCTATCAACTGCAGACAGGATGATGATCCAGGTACCAATGTTCCACTGCTTCGGTATGGTGCTTTCCATGACTGCATGCATGACGCATGGGGCAACAATGTCGCCTCTTCCCTACTTTTCACCGCGACCGGCTCTCAACTGTATAAATCAGGAAAAAATAACAGCTTTCAACGGAGTTCCTACCATGTTCATAGCGATGCTTGAGCATGAGGATTTCGCCAAAACAGATTTCTCATATATGAGGACCGGCATAATGGCAGGAAGCCCCTGTCCCATCAAAGTTATGCAGGATGTCCTTGACAAGATGAACATGACTGAGATCACTATCGTATTCGGTCAGACGGAATCATCCCCGGGATGCACACAGAGCACGACCGAGGATTCTATTTCACTTAGAGTCAATACCGTAGGAAGAGCGCTTCCCGGCGTGGAATGCAAGATAGTGGATCCCGAAACAGGAAAAGATCTTCCCGATGATGTAGACGGTGAGTTTGTGGCAAGAGGATATAATATAATGAAGGGCTACTATAAAATGCCCACTGCCACGGCAGCTGCAATAGACAAGGACAATTGGCTCCATACAGGTGATATCGCAAGAAGACACGAAGGATACTACAAGATCACCGGAAGAATGAAGGATATGATCATAAGAGGCGGAGAAAATATCTATCCCAAGGAAATAGAGGATTTCATTTACACGCATCCGAAAGTCAAGGATGTCCAGGTCATAGGAGTGCCTGACAAGATATACGGTGAGGAAATAATGGCCTGCGTCATATTGAAAGAAGGCATGACCATGACGGAAGACGAACTCAAAGAATATGTCAGCTCCCACATGGCAAAACATAAGACTCCCAGATATGTGGACTTCATCAGCGAATTCCCCATGAATGCCGCAGGCAAGATCCTGAAATACAAGATGCGGGAAGATGCGGTCATAAAACTCGGACTTCAGGCAGACAGCAAAATCGTCACAGCTTAAGCATCTAAAAAACAAGGGTGCCAAAATATGAAATAATATAATGTATCATATGATTTGTGATGATTTGGAGATTAAAATGAAGGTTCTTATCATAGGCGGTACAGGATTATTAGGAAGCGAAGCTGCAAAGGAACTGTTGAACAGAGGCCACAGCGTTGTAGGTATAGCTCTGCCCCCTGTTCCTCAAGGTGCGGACATACCTGAGAGAATGACATTGATACTAAAAGACTGCATGTCATTGAATATAGAAGAGCTTACAGGTATAATGTACGGCTGTGATGGACTGGTATTCGCTGCTGGCGTCGATGAAAGAGTAGAAGGCCCTTACCCTATATATGATATGTTTTACAGATACAATATCGCACCTCTGCAAAAACTGCTGCCTATCGCAAAGAAATGCGGCATAAAGCAGGTAGTGATATGCGGTTCATACTTTACATATCTGAACAGGACATTTCCTGAATGGGAACTTTACAAGCACCATCCGTACATACGGAGCAGAGTGGATCAGTCAAAGATAGCTCTGGATTATGCCGATGCTGATTTTGCAGTATCGATACTGGAACTTCCATATATATTCGGGACTCAGTCAGGTCGAAGACCCGTATGGACTTTCCTTGTGAAAATGATACAGGAAATGAAAGTCGTTACGATGTACCCTAAGGGCGGGACTGCAATGGTGACAACAAGACAGGTCGGACAGTGCATCTCCTCAGCTCTCGAAATGGGTCAGGGCGGGCAGTACTTCCCTATCGGATACTACAACATGACATGGAAGGAAATGCTGGAGGTATTCCATGAATATATGGGATGCCCGAATAAAAAGATCATAACCATACCTTCATTCATTTTTAAAGCCGCAATGAAGAAGAGAGCTAAAGCACAGAAAGCGGCAGGGATCGAAAGCGGTCTTGATATGGTCAGGTTTGTAAAAGTCATGACATACAGTGCTTTCGTAAGCGACTTCAATGCAAAAACCGTTTTCAGGGCAAGGCCGGACAACATACGAAGAGCAATAGGCGAATCAGTACAGCTGAGTTTGGATATACTGGACAAAAAAACTACCGTCATAGACATGAAAGGTCAATAGAAAACACAATGGATAACCAAAAAGTAATGACTCTTACCATACAGGATGTGACCTACGAAGGCAAAGGTGTCGCAAAAACCAATGATAAGATCATTTTTGTTGAGAATGCACTATACGATGAGATCGTTGAAGCAAGGATCTACGGTGAAAACAGTAAGTTCCTGAAAGCAAAGACTGTTAAAATACTGAAAAAATCAGAATACAGAGTGGATCCGGTCTGTAAGTATTTCGGCAGATGCGGAGGCTGCAATCTCCGTCATATGACATATGACAGACAGCTGAAACTTAAAAAAGATATAGTAATGTCAAACATCAGAAGAATGGCGCATATAGATCTTTTTGATCTTGAGATACTGGGCAGTTCTGTTCCTGATAATTACAGGAATAAGGCTCAGTATAAGGTAAGGGACTATAAAATGGGTTTTTACGAAGAGGAATCCCATATAGTATCTTTCCATGACGAATGCCTTCTCATGGATAACACTATAAACCAGATCAAAAAAGTCATTGAGCCTCACCTGACTCCTGACATAATAGAAGTCACCATTAAAAAGGCCGATGACGGATGCATGGTCGTATTGGAAACGTCAAATTACAATTTCCAGAACAGCCAGCTCCTGGATGCTCTTAAAAAGACCGGTCTTGTTATCTCTGCTATCCAGAAAAATGGGAATAACAAGAATCTTCTCTTCGGAAAACCGTATATAACCGACCACTTAATGGGTAAGAAATTCAACATATCGGCAGACAGCTTTTATCAGGTAAACAAGGTGCAGACAGAGAAGCTGTATAACAAAGCCGTGGAATTCCTTACAAAGAACATAACCGAAGAAGATCTTAAAACTAAAAAAGTACTGGATCTGTACTGCGGAATAGGAACTATAGGCCTTATACTTGCTGATAAAGTCGACAAGGTCATAGGGGTGGATATAGTAACTGATGCAATAAGAAACGCAAAGGATAATGCAAAGATCAATAATATATCCAATGCCGAATTCATATGCAAGGACGCAAAGGATGCGATGGGAGATATAAACTACGACATACTTGTCATAGATCCTCCAAGGAAAGGCATGGATAAGGAAGTACTGACATCCATCAAGCAGCACCTGCCTGAAACCATACTTTATGTTTCCTGCAACAGCGCTACCCTTGCAAGAGACCTGTATGAACTCAAATCC
>Ga0172381_10002358_pt1 | contig 20893 bp, 32 predicted proteins | sample Leawel6488metaG_FD_119754 | JGI IMG/M metagenome (GOLD analysis project Ga0172381, IMG submission 119754) | Leachate microbial communities from a municipal landfill in Southern Ontario, Canada - Leachate well 64-88 metaG | ecosystem: Engineered > Solid waste > Landfill > Unclassified | place...
AATCGAGCTCGGTGTGATCTTGTCAATTTTCCAATCCTTCAACTCTTCCGGTAAACGATTCAAGCCTAAAATCCAACGAGAGAAACGGCTGTTTGCAATCTGCAAAAGCCGTTTCTGATGTTTGAGAAAAAAAGAATTATTAAAGATCATACAACATCTCCAATATATTCACCGTAAAGCTCTCTAGCAAGAGATATAAATGCAGACGATGCTTCCTCTGGAGTATGAAAACGACCAATATGAACTGCTTTTTTATTTATTCTAATCTGGGCTAACCATTTATTATTCATTTTATCAAATGAAACGCCCTTAAATCCTGATTTATTGCATCTATACATACCTTTATTCATTTGATTTTGAGAAGGCGTAACATATCGTAGATTACAGCGACGATTATCAAGTCTATTCCTATTGATATGGTCTACCTCGAATCCTTCTTTTTTAGGAAGAATAAGATGATGAAATCTTGTTCTCTTGTTATTTTTTGCAGAAATCAAATATTGATTATTTTTAGGGCCGCTCAAACACCATGAATAATTATCCAACAAGTATCTATCTTGCGGATCAAGAATTATTTGATCGTGTACTGACTTCATATTTGCTGGAAGAATGAGGAATGGAATCGCATATCCAAAGAAGGGGAGAGGTTTTATGCTCTCCCCTGAATCTTTACGCTGCGCGAGCGCACACGATGTCGTAGGTAATTTGGAATGTATCACCTGATTGAACGGGAACGGCCGTGAATGTCTGACGGCAAAGAAGTGTTCCGCCTGACGTCGCGTTGTTCAAAATACCAACCTCTGTAATTGACTTCGTACCTGATACCGACCATTGTTTTACAAGACGAGCGGTATCATTCGTTTCTGTGGTTGTGGTACGGGAAGCTGTTGCGGCGGAGCGACCAAGGCCAGAGTCCGTAATCTCGGTTTCAAGGGTCGTGTTTCCTTGTGCCGCGCCTGTTGTACCAACACCAACGGCGAGGGTCGTAAATACTGCCTCTGCGCCATCGCCATTCACACGAGAAGCTAGTGCGGCCATGCCTGCGTCTGTGAGAAGGTTATGAAGCCAACCTGTATCCTGCTTTAATGAGCCGTCAGGATTAAATACTTCGATGCGAAACTTACCCATGAATGATGGATTTTCTGCGTGAGAAACATCTGCCTTCTTGAATATATTTTTGAACATAGATTTATCGATAATTTTCTTGTCGTGCTTTAACGCCTTGGCGAACGGTTCGATCTCGCGTAGCCGCAAGACGTTCGATCTGTTCTTTCAAGGTATTTACGGTTGATCCACCGGCAACACCCATGAGTTCTTCTTTCAGATCGCGCCATTTTCCACGTTGTTCATCCATGCGGGCATAGTCCATCGCCGCTCCGATCGCGACGGCCCGATGAACAAGGAGGTTAAGATTAGGAACATCAGAAGCTCCACTAAGTGATGTAACATCGATAACTGCCTCTGCATACAGTCCATCCGTGACATTATCTGCCGGTATCGGATATAGAAAAAGTGAACTATCGTATAATCGAATATACGGTTTAATCGTCGATGCGAATGTAGGAACGCCATTCTTGATCGATTCATCTGTGGATAGATCATCAAAACGTGTGCACTTCACGTATGAAGTCGAACCCGGATATTTTACTTCGACTCGACGGAGCGAAACGAGGCCCGAAGGAAAAACATATTCAGTCTGCCCATTAACAAGATCAGTAACGTACATCTCTCCACTCGGCTCCCAGGCACCACTCGCAATCAATGCCCATCCGAACACGGTTCGATACCATGAGTTCAACGATAGGTTCAAAAGCACATCTGGATACTCGGAAGACGTAAGGTCTTTCGAGATAAAGAATCGTGCCATTGATTGAAGTTCAGCGAGTATCATAGGTATAGAAAATAGGGGAAGTTACCTTCCCCTATCGAACTATGCCCACGGAAGGGTAAGGCTATTCAAGTTGAACGGATATGGTGTATCGATATACACGGCATTTGGAACAACGGTTCCATCGTCAAAGTCCGTCGATCCTCCAACAAAGTTACCTGTACCTGTTGGGTTCACGATCACGAAACCGATAACAGCTTGATTTGCTGGGACGGCTGGGAATACGACCGCTTCGAGCGTCGCTCCGGCTGTGCCGTTCGTTGGTGTAACCGTGCCTGCGGAATCGATCGTAAGAACGATGACATTGAACAGATCGGCGGCGACAGTATTCGCCGTTGTCAATGTGATTTCCGCCGTTGTCTTTTTGTACATCACTCCATCGATCATGTAGTAGATCGTATTGGCGATCAAAGGCTTTTTCTTGCTGCCCGACCCGATGGTGAGGCCTGCAGAGTTCAGAACGAAGTCCACAAGATTTGACTGGATATCTTCTAGTGTGGACTTGGCATTTTCTTGGCCGCTCCACGTTCCGAGCGTAATTTCTTTGTTCATAAGAATGTATTGTTAAAAATCGAATTAAAAAATTTGTCCGTATCCTGCTTCATTCGCTCTTGCATGCGTCCCCATGCGAAGGTTTGCCTTTGCGTCCATTGCCGCCTGATCATATCCCATGCACTCAATGAGTGTATCACGTACACGCTTCGGAAGACTAAACGTCTTACCAACCGGACAAAGAATAGGGCAAGCGTTCAAAGTGATCTGAATGTAATCTTGCGTCTTCTTTCCATGAGGGGCCTGCAAGAAGAAACCACTTACAATCTCATCCTTGCAAAGAATCTCATACATGCGACGTGCCTTAGGCGACAATGCCTGTACGGAACGTGCGAGTTTACAATCACCCATGCTAGGCGCTTCGCTTTTCTTTACCGGTGTAACTACTTCCTGCGGAGCTTCCGGCTCTTGTGTAGGTTGAGCTTCTGACTCTAACAGTTCTGGCGCATCTGCCGTCATCATATCGTGAAGCTCCCTTAGTTCCTTGATCGTTTCTTCACCTGTCAATTCTACTCCACCCTGAGCGAGGGATTCGATCAATTCTTCTTTCTTCATTTCATTTTTACTCATAACGGATGTCTTTTTGTACGAGGGGATGTAATAAACATCCCCTCGTAGCTAACATGATTTAGCCTTGCGATGATGCGGTACGGATACCGACCATGAAGTTGTTGTTCAAGATCTTTGCAACGAATGGAATTTTCCAACCCTGTGTTGCGCGCTGATCGAGAGCATCGGCGGATCCTGCGGAACCAAGTTGCTTGATGATCTGACGTGCTGTGGCGCCTGAGATTTGAGTCGTTCCATACGCTTCTGCGGCCAAGATAACTGTCACATAGACGTTGATACCGGAATCGCCAACGGCAGAAAGATACTTACCATCTGTTGTGCGAACTAGGCGAATCTTTCCAACAGATCCGAATTCTCCCGGGAGAAGCATCATCTGCGCTGGATACTTATGCACAGGAACGAACTTCGAAGTTGAATCGCTTTCGTTTTCAAGATCGTATGCAACATTCGTATGGCAGATACCAACGAAACAAGCAGGGATACCATATGTATCGAAGTTTGGTGTTGCGGCGATTGCGCTTCGAAGTTCTTGGGCGTTCGCGTTCAAGAGCGTCAATTCAGCTTCCTTGAGTTCTGCGGTGGTAAGAACCATAGCAGCTGTCACTTCGGAGTTCTGTGTTGCCGAAGATGCGTACTGAATCGTTGTCGTAGCGGCGAGCACATCGCGCGTGAGCGTATCGAGCGTGCGAGCCATCTGTTGACCCTGCTTCGCAGCAATCTGCTCAAGGTTCGGTTCAGCCACTTCGATCTTCAATACATCCGTGATCGTTACGAAATCACCATACCAATCGACCGAAGCCGTGATATCAGTATATGTCATGTTCGATCCAGCAGGTGTTACACCCTCTGTAAGCGGAGTCGTTGCAGGATTCAAGAGTTCCCATCGGCGGAACTTGATCGTGTCAGAATATCCTTGTGGAATATCTTGCGAGACCTGCGCGTAATTTGTGTAAGTCAAGAGCGGCTGTGCTGCCGTAAGCATGTAACGTGTGTAGTACACGCCTACTGGGTGTACGATATTTGCAGTTGTGTTCATACAATTTGTTCAGTTCGACGATATGTCAAAATGATTGCTGTTATCGGGAACCATTTTGTCGCTGGGATAGGATGTTTTGACGCTTCTTTTTGAATGAAGCCTCATCCATATTCAGCCAATCGACATTTGTTTCCCGTTTGCTTGTACCTGATCGTGACGATGATGGTATCCCATCATCCAAGTCGCGTTTTTCACGCTGCTTCTCTAAGAATGCTTTGACCATCGGTTTCGTTACCGCTTCTTCCAGTTGAATCTTATGCGATTCGGCAAATGATTGAATCTCATTTACGTCTTCACGGGTAAGTTCAGGATGGTCTTGTCGAAACTCCGCTCGCGCTCCGCTCTCAATCTTGAAAGCGTCCTGCTTTTTCTGTGGAGTTTTTGGTTCAGGAGCTTGATTAGTCTTCTTTCGAAGATCCTCAATTTCCTTATTCGCAATCTCGAGTTTTTTTCGGTACGAAGCTTTCTGATTAAATAAAGTCTTCGCTTTCGTTTTAAGGGTTTCAACGTCTTCTTCATCGTCGACGTCTATTTCCTCATCTTCTTCTTCTTTCGGATCCTCTGCTGGATCCTGATCCTGTGGATCTTGATTATTCAGGTCTTGATCCTGCGGATCTTTTTCTTCATCTAACATATTCGTTTTTAAGTCTTTAGTGACTAATTCTTTGTTACGTCTTTAGTGACGGGTAAAAACCATTAAGCAAATAATATCATACTACCGAAACTCAGACAAACGAGCTTGGTCAATGGCACCGATATTATTTGTTTTTTGTTCAATCTTAAAGCTAGATAACTCGGTGACAATATCATTTAAGATCTTCATGGCACGAGCGTTTGCCATAAGACGATCCTTATTTTCTTCGGAGGACAGCGAGTCGTCGTATATCTTCGAAGGATCTGAACAAAGAATCATCTTCGCTTTCAAGTACTCAAAAAGCGCGTCTGCTTGCTTCGGAGAGTTCCGAAGGAAAAGCGTAAGAATCATCTTCGTTTCTTCTGAAAGACTTGCGAGTAACATATTCTATGCTGTTTGAGCGAATGAGTTAGGCGCTGGCGAGGCGGAACCTCGTGCCGGAGAAGCGCGTCCTGGCGTTGCGCTTGGCGTTGCGCTATTCGTGCCGACTGGACGCGCGCCTTCCTGTTCCATTTCCTGCGGATTTGGCTGCGCTGGTTCAGGTGGGGCCGTTAAGAAACTATCGGAAATCTCAAGTGGTGACATCGTACCAGAAAGTTCTGTGAGTTTAGCAATAAGCTTCATTGTCAATGGATTCTTAAACACTTCCATATTCTGCTGAGCGATGGCAAGAAGGTTCGTAATCGTGGCCGCCTGCTTTTGTCGGTCAATCGCTTCGTCTGTGACAGACCATACGAGGTCGATTTCATCATTGTTGAACTTGTCGAGGATACCGCCTTCGTATTTTAATTTCTTTTGCTTGCCGTCGTTATTCTCGGCAAGGATGCGCGTCACTTCGTCGATCTCGGCTTGCGATGGAAGGACTCGGTTATTCAACACGTACTCTTTGAGACGTGAAAGAACCTTCGAATTGCGAACAGCATTCGTAAAGCGTGCGAGATCGTCCGGTGATCCGATCACGTCGATGATATCGTCTTCGGAAAAAGACTTCTTGATATACGGATATACCCAGTCGCGCATGATTTCACACACGAACAATCCAAAGTCTTCACGGATGAATTCAAGACCCTTCTTCGCGTTCTGTTCAAGTCGCATCGCCAAGGCATCAGGAGTTGCAGCAGGCAAGGCCTCACCTGTAATGATTTCCGATGTATTCGAAAGTTTATCCGCGTGCTGTTCAATGAATCGAACCTCCGTCTGATACTGATTAAATGCCCGAAGTTCCGTTTGAATAGGTACGATGAGTTCCTTTGTTTCCACGATATCACCTTCCACCATGTCTGAAAGAAGGTTCTTCGCGTATGCCTCTCCCTGCGTCTGATAGATGTGCAGTGATCCGATTCGAAGCGCCTTGAAGAATCGATTGACCAATTCGTTCATGCGAACCTGAGGCGAGAAGAGGCGCTCAGTATTACTCGTACGCTTCCACGCACCTTGGAATCCTCCAAGATGAACTTCCTTGTATGGAAAGTCACGTTCCTTATCACCTTTCTTCAAGAAAAGAACCTGTGGTATGTTTGCATCAATCCCTCCGATCATCCCATGGACATACACATATTTCGAGTCGTCAGGTGTCTTGATATTGAATACCGGCTTCATTCGGTACGACTCTGGAATCTGTGTCTCCTTGATGTATCCACAAAAGAAATACACGTCGATCAGACTCTTGCCAGAAGATTCCATTGAATCGAGTGTCGTTTCATTGTCCGCCGTAATAAATGGCGGAGGTGGGGCCTTCCCTTCCTGCGATTCAATCAAGGCATCTACCGCGCTCTGATCAAGTTGCTCATTCTGCTGCAAATCCCACGGCGTGCGCAAGAACCGCTCAATGACGAGTTGAGAATCTTTCAAGAACTCGACCGTTGGATCCCATATGAGGTTGCGCAAATCAACGAGTTCAATCTTGAGATCCGTCTTCCCTCCACCGGATTTACGGCAGACAACGCTCCCATGATCAGGCAAATATCTTGCGGAGCGATTGAGAAATTGTCCAAAATCGTTTCGAATCGCCCAATTCAAAAGTTTCTGTCTCACGATCCATGACCACCAATATCCATTTCCTTTTTTGTCTCCAACATAAACATCCTTCGTGTCAATCTCGATATTCTTTGAAATGTGATCATTCCGATGATTGATGATGTTATGAAAATACTTCTCGTCGCCATTTGAGTCTTTGTTCCCGCTTTCAAATTGTGAGTTCAAAACAAGGTACTCACGATGAAGTGTCTCGTACTGATTAACCCATACATCTTTCGAGATATGCGTATACGCCAAGATGAACGCTTCTTTTTCTTTTTTGATTACATCGGCGAGTAGATTGCACGTCGAATCATATTGACCGGATTCGATATTTGAATCTTCACTCTTCGTTTCAGATCCTTTTTTAGCATATGGCATATGGAATAAGTATACAATGATTCTTCGTTATCGGTAAGAGCGAGATCCTTTCTTCACTTCATCTCTACGCTGATCAATCTTTTGTCTCTGCTTTTCGCCCATGATGGAGATGTTCGCATGCAAAAACATCTTGTTTGCGATAGCTGCCGCGATAAGTAAATCAAAGTGTCTTGTTGATCCGCCATTTCGTCCGGTCTGAATGATGTAGTTATCTCCTTTCTGATATGCCCTAGCTTCTTTCAGAATCGTCTCATCGTAAATGATAAGTGGTTGTTCTTCCTTAAGGGCAGAATCGAGTCCCCACATCACGAAGGCCTTCACGGCAGCACTCGACATTCTGAATCCTAATCGTTCAGTTTTCTTTTCCAGCTTGTCTGTCTCAATGACATCGGTAAAGACGTTCGGGTACGTGTCATAGAGTCTACGGCAGGTAATTCCGCCGACGTTGTTTGCTTCCGGCGCAATCAATGGACAGGCATACAATCTACCAATCTGCGCCAATACGTCGCCGAACGTGTACGGCTCAACGGATGAACTCTTGTATGAGGCGATTTGTTCCTTTGTTGTAAAATCAATAACGACGGCCGTACTCGAATCACGCCCCACGCCCTCAGAAACGTCTGCGCCTATGGCGTACCGATGCCCGCGCACATAGTTCTTCCAAACGAGAAGTTCTCCGTGAACCATCGGCACAACTTCCTTTGGCCTCACGCATTTCATCAAAGCTTCTTTGATAAGATTCGGGTCAAAGAGCTTCTCGCCGCTCACTCGGAATGCCTCTTCCGGCGTGCTCGGGTACTGCTCCTGCATGTCATCCCTATTTGTACGCTCGGTCATGATGTACCAGTTCTTTTGGTCATTGTACAAATGGATGCCATGATCAGCCTCAAGATCGCGAAAGCGATTCAAGATATCCGTACGTGTCGGAAGAAGTGGATCGTCTTTTCCACCAGACCGGTATTCGTCGTTCATCCACCACGGGAAGAAGTGGGGCTTGAGCTGCAAAGGCATGAGCTCTGTATTCGAAAGAGAAGCGCGCTCCATGTCTTCATTCGCCGTATCCCAAAGAGGTTTGAAGTAGTCATCCTCGCCTTCTGCGGTGGACTCAATGAACAAGAGACCGCCCTGTGGTACGGCAGCAATGGCGGATTTAAGTACACGCCGTGCCTTATCAGGATACTCTTTCGAAAGGGGCCCCAATTCGCTAATATGTAATCTCAAATAAGTTCCCCCGTGAATGGTCGTTCCGACGATAAACTTCGATCCATTCGACCACTCCATCTCGGTCGTCGATTGTTTTACGAGTTTGAGATTAAGGGCATCTTTCAATTCTTGTGGAAAATTGTCCCATGCAAATATGACTTTTTCAAAGATCTTCTTCGCATTGTCCTCTTTGTCGGCGACAATGGCCGCCGGAGTATTCGATTTGAATATACAGTCATCAAGGAAAAGAACGGCGAGGAACGTCGAGATACCAAGCTGACGAGCTTTCAAGATGATGTTTCGAAAGTGAAGGCTCTTGAGAAGAATGCGCTGAAAGATGTTCGGTTTGAATCTCACCACTTCACCTTCCTTATCTTGAATGAAATAAAAATGCGTCAACCGGTACCAGCGGTTTTTCAATTTCTTCAATGATTCTTCATCAAGCATGATCTCTATTTAGTTTATTATCCGAAAATCCGCGAACGACAGTTTCCCTCATCCAATTCTCATCTACCCAACATTCGCCGGCTTTCTGTCTCTTCTCACGGCGTAAAGCTTCTTCGGCGGAAGATGCCAGAATATACTTACGGATGATATAGCGCTTTTCTGTTTTTTTCATAGAAAAGAAAATAGTTTTTATTAAGGAATGTCCTTATCGTTGATGCCGGATAGGGGAACTTTGTTCTTGATAGGCTCACTCGGAACTTCGATGGAGTCCATGTACTTCCGCTCATGCCCGCGCTCAGATGCCTCTTCAATAGCTCTCAACACATCAGATACCTGACCGACAACATTGCTATCGGTGCTTCCATTATTCTTCATGTCGGTCTCATTCATGGCCACGAATTGTGCAAACCTACTATCAAAATGCTTAAGAAGGCCACCTTTGATGATATTGTGTTTGATTGCAGACGAACAAACTTCCATCATTCTCCTCACCTGAGGGATCTTCGACGCGATGGATAGGAACTCATTTTCCGTCAAATGAACGGCGGCAAGGAATCCTGCCCATGTAATAACCTTTGTTTTATCTTCACTATCCTTTTTCACGATCCTTGTTTGCATTTCACCTGTAAAAGAGTCTTCTTCGATGATCTCCTCGGTTGTAGTGATCGGGTCTTCCTTCAAGAAGTAATCGTAAGCCTTCCTCATCAGCTCAGAAACGTCCATCGTGCCCGGAGGAGAGATAAAATCCATCACGGGATGGTTATCTGTTCTCGGTTTGAATGTGAGAGATACGCTTGGAATCGGTTGAATTTCAACATCATCTGCGATTGTCATCTCACGTTCCTCGGTGCTTGATATAACGAGACCTGTTGAGTTCGGTTGTGTCTTTACTGGAACCATTTGTGAAAGTGTACGCGATTTTCCATATATGGTCAAATTTTTTTTTTGAAGGTCTGTAAGATCTCTGTGAGATGTTCGTCTGTATCGGATGGGGTATGGGTCAAAAAGCAAAGAACAACGCCACAGAGGCAAGAATAGCCAGCGTGGCGAGGTTCTAGGGCTCGAAGGACAAATGGGAAATGGAATAGTATATAAGAAGGGGATAAAGAAGAGGTGGGGAGTAATAAATTTATTTCAATTTCGCAAACAGTCACATTGTGGGCATGGGGGTATGGTCGATTTCAATGTAAAACAAACTAAACAAAGATACACGCACCCCTAAAACACTACTAGCCACTAAAAATGTATAGGCTATTTATCATGTGTCGTAAAATGTTTATTTTACGCCACATGATATTGACAAAATCCCAATAAAATGGTATATTCTGTATCAATATGAAAACTACATACGCGCAGGGGCGCATAATAGGTCAAGTCAACATGGCTAGAATAGCCTTAGAGAAGGCGCTACAGGTCGCTATAAGCTCGAATGACAGACGCATAGCGTCAAAGATACGCAAGGCGATAGCACTCATTGCATAATAGCTAATGAATACAGTATAAAAACCTCTTTTAAGGGGTTTTTTGTTATTTGTAAAGTTCATTGTACAAAAGCTATGCGTCGTAAAATAAACATATAGACGTTTGTCTAATTATCTATATGTTTTTGACTTTTTGGCTCTTCTTTATCCTCTTCTCCTTTATTATCAATACTTTCTGTATTATATGTAAAAAAATCAAACGATCTCGAATGAAAAATCATCTATTTTCTATCTTATCAAATAAACTATTCTTTTATTTAAAAATGCCAATATGTCATTTTTCTCAAAAACTTCGATGTGGCAAACTAGTTTTATCACAATCTCTATAACGTTACGCAAAATCATCAAATCGTGCCAATAACGCCGAGGTGGGACTTTTTACAACAAAAACTTCCGTGTATACAATTAAAAGAATGCCCTCCATCAGCAAAGACGGGCGAAGCCGTCAACTCTTGTAATCTTATAGTCTAAAACTAGAAATCAATGTTTATCCTACTATATACTAATATCAAGTCTACTTGTATCAAATACTATATACTATTTTATTTAATACCATTGAACTTTTAATATAAATAAAAACAACTATATATGCAAATGATAAAAAAATAGTATCTATACAACCATTTTATAATCATTATGATAATAACTCCGAAAAAAGTATTACATTTTCTACCCTGTTGATAACTCATACAATACTATAACATTCCCCTTTATTATCAACCATTTGACAATCAATCTGATCTAGCGCATACTATATACATAAATCAATAATCTATATGACCTACACCTATCGCCCTCATCGCTCCGCTCCTCATGCTGGCTTGCTGACATACTCGCGCCCAAGCAAGCTCTGGTACGTACTCGCAATTTTGGCTATCGGATTCGCACTCACCGCCTCTTATATAGCCTCACAGGACGACACAGCGCGCCCAGTGAGAGCAATTCAGCAAGGATATTGATCCGCTCATCTGTTCGGGTGAGGTGGTAAACACCGGAACAGATGAACGCGGGAATAACTCACGCCTAAAAAAAAAAGATATATATGAGAACATTCCACGAGGCGACAGAAAAAGAAATAGAACATTACAAAGAGTTAAAAAATATAGCGTATAGCATGTATTCCTTCAGCACTTACACGACAAAAGACGGAACGCGCTACACCGCTAAGGAAGCACAAGCGTTGATCGTCAATGTAGAGTTTCCGCGCAATTGAATAGATTGACCCGTTCCCTGTTCCCGTGTGGTAGTAAGCACGGGAGCAGTCACGGACTCCCGAAATTATCGGGGGCACGATCAATAAAAAATATGTTTGTTGAAACGCTAAATAAGCCCGACGACTTCGGAAGAATCATGAAAACAACGACAGCAGGCAGTAAGTGGATTGTTTCTATCCGCAAAAACTTGCGAAACCAAGAAAATAATTTAACGTATCCACGATATGTTATATGCGTTGAATCGCCGAACGGTTCCACGCAGTTTCCTATCAAGTATTCTCACAATGGGATAATTGCATACGATTTCCCACCGCCAAAACATGTGCAAAGGCTTGTATCTTGGTGCTATTCGCAAATACCGTGTTTACTCAAAAACGACCTTTTGAAATCGTAACCGCCCCCTGCTTATCTACTTGCTGAGGTAGGCAGTCGCGGACGCACGAGATATAACCCCTCGCGCGTACCAATATATGAAGATTTCAAAGTTAGAACGCGAAGAAGCGATAGCGCAACTCAAGGCTATTTGCCCCGCAGGTTCAACAGTGCGCCTCATTCTTAAGCATGTAAGCCGTTCGGGTATGTCGCGAACGATTCAATGCCTCGCGGAAGGCGACAAGGACGTTTCTTATCTCGTCGCGAAGTGTGGCGCGGGTGATTCATACGTCAATAAAGGATATTTAACAGGTGTGCGTGTTGGAGGTTGTGGCATGGACATGGGTTTAGCTCTCATTGATTCCCTATCATACGCGCTCTACGGCAAGCCAATAGATCAATCAATAGAATTGTCAGACGGCACAACGCACGGCGTTCGTACGGGAGGATTACGATATAAGTGGCTCTAATATGAAAAATATCAAACTATCATCCGAATTGATGAAAATCAGGTCATTGAGTGCAAACCGTATTTTTTTCAGAAATTCCTCATTCCACAATGATCAAGCTTATGAGGTTGTAAATGACTCGCGATCCTCAACGGGTCGAGCGTTGCGGGTGACGTGCCTTCATGCCGATTTGTGCGGAGACGGCGCGCCGACAAAAGATATCGTTCTCTATGAGTTAGAGCGTGGCGGTATCATTGGTGACTTGATCCGCTAATAATATGTACGTTATCGCTACTTGTCCCTCCCACGCCTTCGCTGGAGGATACACACAGGAAAAGGACTATAACGAGGCGGGGAAGACTTGCGCCCGCTATTCATCAAGAGGGTATGACGTACGCATATACGACATTCGCCCTATATCTGAGGATATAAAACTATGGGCAGGATTTGAGGGCGGGAATAAAAACTATATTCGAGAAGTCATTTAACCGTTCCCCCTGCCTCACTACGTGGGACAGGGACACGGACGCCCGAACTATCGGACGCCGAAAATCTTCAAAAAAAATATGACAAGAGATGAAATTATGCAGGAGTTTAGAAACATGAAAGGCAACTCAGCCTTTGAAGCCTTAACCCCTGAAGATCGTATAGAGATTTTTACTTCAATTCTTCTTGGCTCTTCCGACCTCACTAATGAATTGATTCGAAAAGTAGCGTTAGAATATGAGGGAGGAGAGCTTACGGTTAAGGATATTGACGGCGTTGTGTGTTACGTTATTCCTTGCGAGAAAACGCCAACGAAACAAAAAGAATTCGTAGCCCTCTCAATCTCACGCCATGACCTCGAAGCGTTCATAGATGATCCTTCGAAGATCAGCGACAGCGACATGCAAACGATTGCGGACGAGATCGGCGCGAACCTTTCAGGCAATGACGACCTATCAAATGTCATTGAAGACGCTGTAGATCAGTACAAAAATGACGAAGCAAGCGAAGAAGTTTGATCCGTTCCGCGTCCATGATTCTATATCGTGGACGTTCACGGTTCCCCGTGATAACCATACGGGGGAAATATGCACCCAACAATCAACTCAATCCTTCTTATCATCGTTTCAGTCCTTCTCATGATTTCGTCTTATCGACTTCGCGGATACGATAATGAATATATAAATCAGGCAAAAGCACGATATAATGATTTACAGAAAAACGCTCCAGAGACCCTACGAGCTCCTGCGCGTGATCAATTCATTAGTGATGACTGCTATCAGCGTGCGACTAGCTTATTCGCTGAATATGGCGACTGGTCAACGCAGGGAAACTATAGCGAAATGGAGCTTTGCAAATAACCACGCCGTACGCCTTAGCGCTTCGCTTGGGCGTATCCGTGGACGCCAGACATTAGTCAGGCGCTAACATATCCTAATTTTATGCAAACGAGTATTATAGCTACTTCACCATCTCTTGAGGGAAACGTAGGGCAATGCACAGCAAACGTTTCCGAGCTGTGGTGTTCCTCACGTCCTAGCGTGTTTTATTGTGATGATACAAAAATTATAACAAACTCATGCACGGGAGAAGTTCAAACATTTCATTCGTGGAGTTTTAGCGGTACGTCTATTACTTTGGGCATATTCGTTCTACTATTTTTCATCATAGCTTTAATGAAAAGTTGGTAATTTTATGCCTAAAATGCTTTTACGTTTCGAGGGACTTATCAAAGACCTTGATCAAATGCTTTACGAATGGACGAACCCGATAACGGGGCAAAACGACCCCGTAGAGGACGACAATATCTAATGACCTATCTATGCCATATCAAGCAACGAGAGCACTACATCAGGCTATCCTTCGCGCGAGACAACGCGACGAGGACGGAACAACCATGTCCCGTATCCGTGGAGCGGTGATTATTGCTCCGGGGGCTATCCGCATTCATGTTGACGGTGGAAAATCAGCTATTCTTTCAGAGATGAAGCGATGGGGCGCGACGTTCGTTGAATCCGTGACGTATGACTGTAAGCGTGTAGATTAGCCCGCAGACGAGGCTTAGCCCGCAGAAACGATTGAAAAAGATACACAAAAAGGCGTACCCTTGACACGGTACGCCTTTTTGTGTATCTTTATTTCAAAGCTTGTAAGTCCTTTCTCTCATGTCCTCTTCTCCAAATCAATCTACGGATGAATCCGTAGAAATCTCGGAACGTATACCGTCCGAAGATACTCAGCCCGCAGAATACCCGTGGCAGTCTTTTTTATTGCATTTTCCGAATCACATCACAACGTACATTCACGATTACGATAAAACGCATCCGGTCATCCATAAAAAAGCAGACCCGAATCCGCTCTTATCAAAAAATGGATACGGCGTTTTCTTTTCCGTGAATGGTTTCGCCGGCAATGAACGCAAGATCGAGAAGCTGACGAATCTGAACGCTTTCTTCGTTGATATTGATTTTCCAAAAGATCAACATCCGAACGCAAACAACATCAGACAATTCAAGTCTGATGTGATTCAAGATATCTTTGGCGACGTTACCGATCCATCCGTTCTAAGACCGAACTATATGGTCGAGACGAAGAATGGATATCATGTGTATTGGTTATTCCACGATCCAATCTATCTTACAGATTTCAAAAATGAAGATAACTCCCCAAATGAAGCGAAGATTAGAAACGTGATCACGACATACACGGACACATTGTCGGCAATCATCGAGCGCTTTCAGGGTGACATGGGTGCGAAAGATATCACGCGCGTTTTGCGCGTTCCCGGTTTTTTACATCGTAAAAATCCGACGGCCCCATTCCTTTGCAAGATCGTACACGATGATACGAAAGACCTCTATTCATTCGATCAATTAACGAAGTATTTCTTGTCTGGTGGAAATCTTGCTAAAAACTTCGCTCATCTCGTTGAAGAGAATCCGAGATTTGAAGAAGCGATGAGCGGAGCTGAGTCCAAAGAAGTCATTAATTTTCTTGATAAGCACTTCCCAATTCTCGAGCGCGATTCTACGAAATCCATCTGCCGAAAAGAAGGAATCCCTGAGGGCGAGCGTAACAATTCTCTCTTCATCGCTGGATCATTGTACCGAAAAGCCGGATATTCCGAACCGGATACCTTAGCCATCTTCGCCGATGGATACAATAATCTGAGTCAGTATGAGATCAGATCCGTCATCAAGTCCGTCTATAAGCGTTTAGTATGTCCTGATTTTGGATGGAACAACCCCCTTTTTTCAAAGCATGTATCCGAATCAGAAAAAATAAAAGTAAGATCCGCATGGAGCGCATACCAAAAAACAAATCGAGACAAGGGACAGGAGGAAACGGAAAATGAAATCGTTGCGGAAGAGATGATCGAGAAACGCGCGAAGGAAGGAGATGAGGATGCTATCGTTCTCAACGAAACGATTAAGAAGAAGAAGGAGAAAAAAGAGAGGGATGATTTTGCTGAGATCGCCAATAAGATGTTCAACACATATGAACGTATTATACTTGATCGGTATCCGAATCTCTACTATGTCCCAAATGTCGGATTCTACGAGTATGAAGAAGGTGTTTATCTCATGCGATCTGACGAGGAAATAGAAGCGCGGATTGTTCAGGAACTCGATAAGGATAAAATGCACGCCTTTAAGAAGTGTTCAAAGGTGAGAGATAAGATTCTTTGTATCCGTTCCACGCCGTCCGTGCGCGTCCCGGCTGACAAGATGAACTCCTCAAAACGATTCCTCGTCATCAAAAATGGCGTTATAGATCTAAAAGATTTCAAAGTCTACGATCATTCGCCAGAGATCTATTCGACGAATAAGCTTGATGTGACGTTTAACGGCTTTGGTGGAGAGAATAATGAAATACCGAACTGCCCGAGATTCCGAAGGTTTCTGAACGAGGTCATGGATGGAGATAAAGATCTTATTCGGCTACTTGCTCAGATTGCAGGGTATACGCTCATGAAGGACTGTCGTTTTGAGAAGGCGTTTATCTTTCAGGGGGATGGAAACAACGGAAAGAGCGTCTTTTTATCCGTCCTACGATCCGTTCTAGGTGATTCAAACGTATCGAACCTTGGTATGGAAGTCCTAAATTCACAGTTTGGAGTCATAGGAATCATGGGAAAGATGGCAAACTTCGTCGAAGAGGTAAAGGAAAATTATTTTGAATCAGATATCTTCAAGAAGATTTCTTCTGGCAATCCGATCGGAACGGATCGAAAGAATCGATCATCCGTAGACTTCATGCCTTTTGCGAAACTATTCTTCGCCGTCAATCCTTTTCCGAAGATCCGTGACAGTTCATTCGCTCTCTATCGCCGTCTAATCGTTGTCCCGTGGCACGTGAAGATTCCAAAAGAGGCCATTGATGTGAAGCTCGCAGTAAAACTTGCACAGGAGAAGGACGGGATATTCGAATGGATGCTCCTTGGCCTTCGTGACCTTCTTCAAAATGGTGGATTCTCAGAGACACCGAAAACGAATAAGATGCTCGATCTCTTCCAGCAACAGAACTCCCCTCTTGTCGAGTTCCTGAGAAGTCGATATACGCCCGTCCCACGTACACCGAATGAACCATTCCAAGCTTCCGAGATGAAGATCGATAATATGTACGATCAGTACGTCGAGTATTGTCACGTAAGCGGATATATGCGAAAGAGCAGAGTGCAGTTCTCAAATGAAATTGGATCATTCGGCGCGATGAATACAAAAGATGTTGAGATTGTAGGGAAAGAATTTGATCGTAGCATCCTTGGATTCCGTCAAAAATATCGCATAACTCAAGCAGTAACCCCATTCTAATTATATGCCAAGATTGAAAAATACCATTGACCTAAAAGATATTGATTACGTGAGAAATGCTCTCAAATCATCCATAGGACGCACAGAAGATGATCTGGCTCATATCCGCGTGTTCGAGCTTCATTCCATGTATGTCCATTATCTAAGTATCGTAAAACCGTCACGTCGGGCGCTCACGTACAGGCCATTCTTCAAGATCCTTCGTATGTTGGATATTAAGATCAAAGGACGTGGCACTCCTATTTTCCCTTGTGCGCAAAACATCGCAAAGATCACCGATCCAGTTTTGTATTATGGATTGAACCATGAAGATAACGGAAAGCCTTGGACTCCAAACTTTATGCTAAACATCAATGAGAAGCGCGCTAAGGAGATCTCTAAAATCAGATCCGAGGCTGCAAAAAAGCACTATGCAAAACGTAAAAGTTCTAAAAAATGATATGAAAGATTTTTTTGAAGAAAACGAAATGTTTGAATCAAATTATAAAAAAATAGAATTTCTTTATGATAGTGAACTAGAATCTGATATCGTAGCGCATTGGCGTGAGCGTGATATAAAAAAAGTACAGTGTAAGAAATGTGGTTGTGATGAATTCATGGTTGGATCAGGAAAATACATCACTGTCATAAAATGCAAAATATGTAAATATGTAGTTCGTATTCACGAAGGATAATAATATGCTCCAAAATCAAACAATCTCATTCCTTATCAAGATGCGTTCAGGGCTCAATGCCATGATCGTGAATACTCCTTATTCGGGCCGTCAGAAACTTAAAAAGAGACTCTTCGATGTTGATATAGAACTTAAAAGAAAGGTTAATGAGTTTATCTATCATCCTGAAACGAGGGATTGGAATACGGTATCCGGTATATCATTCCTTCATACTCAAACGAGAAAGCGCGGTAAGATTTCAAACTTTCCTCAGTACTCGAATGGAACCGTTATGGCAACTCTTAAAGGTGACTCTACGATCAGGCGAATTAACGTGGAAGATATCATCATCAGCGAAACGGCTTCTTATTGACATGTTTCGCGCGATGCTTCGGATCAGGAAGGACTCTTGGAGAAGAGGACACCTGTCTCTGGGGCATCGCATGGCACATGTCACGATCACTTCCGTTTTACGAATAGATGGGGCTACTCCGCCAGAAGAACATTCTATCCATGAAGCGTTGACACATCCAAATCCGGCGTACTTCTTAAAGAAGCGCATGGGTCTTTTTGTAGGAAATGTCCCTAAAGAGATTTCAACGTATAGAAAGAAAGATGAAGGTGCTCTTATATGCTCTCGTGGAGATTATCAGACAGTCATTGGATGCCTTCAAGATCCTATTATTCAAGATAATACAAACGCCGGAGAATCGTGTGATCTTCCGTATCTGAATAATGATTTTTCTCTTGATATTTTTCAGGTAAAAGCCCTTGAGGCCATTCAAAAAAAGAAACAGGGGATCGTTCATGCTGAAACTTCTTCCGGTAAAACGGCCATCATCGCAAAAACGATTTCAGATAAAGGAGTAAAAACGGTTATCTGTACAAATCGTAAGATTCTTCTCTCTCAAATAGAAGGAGATCTGAGGGCGTGGTTGCCGACAGCTACGATTCAATCCATCACTGCATCATCAAGGTTATCCAAGGCGGATATTTTTCTAGTGACGGATCAGTCATTAAAAAGAATCCTTGAACGTGATAAAGAGGCATTTAAGCAGATTGGGATGATCATCTTCGACGAATGTCATATATCTTCCGCGCCAACGGTTCAGTTTATTGTGAACTGTATGCCGTGTAAGTATCGGTATGGATTTAGCGGAACGCTAAAAAGGAAAGATAAGATGGATTTTTTGATTTCCTCCTCATTCGGTCAGGTAATCGCGCGCACGACGAAAGAAGATCTTTTGGGACTTAATCGCATTTCAGATGTTATCCCTTTGATTCATCGTATCGAAACAGATATCTATGAAGACGTAGATGATCTAAATAGTCGTGATCGATGGACGAAGATTAACATCGCGTTGCATAAGTCTTCCGAGCGTATGCGTAAAATAGTAAAGTTCATTGAAATTATTTTAGCGCAAGATCCGAAGCACAAGGTATTCATTCTTTCGCGGTTTACGGAACCTTCATACGTTATGTCGAATCTTCTGAAAGAACCGAGTGGCGTCATCACTGGGAAAGAAACAAAGGAACATTCAAATGATCTACTTGAAAAAATGCGTGACTCATCTGTCCGAGCAATCTTTGGAACGATCTCTTGTTTATCTACCGGTATTTCAATATCTGATCTCACACACATCATTCTCGCGTCACCAGTTGGAGATAATGAGCTCCTTATCAAACAGATCCGAGGTCGCCTTATGCGTAAAGCGGAAGGAAAAGAAAAAGGTATTTTTGTGTACATCAACGATGTAAATATCTTCGGCGATATGCCGGAAAAACGATTCAAAAAAATCGTTGAAAGTGAGTAGCGTTTCACCTTGACGAAACGCACCGTATCGTGTATCATTTTAGCACTATGTATACACCAATCACCATCTACGAGCTACAAGAGGACTCGCTAAAGTACAAGAAGGGTCATCGTTTCTTCGTGCTGTTTCAATCACCACAATTAAGCGAGCGAACAGTATTGGAAGACGGATCTGTTTCATTCTGCAATCGTGAGTTCATGAACATTCCGCTTGAACTTCGAAAGAAATTCTTTGCGAAAGTTCCGACGGTACGTTTTGTCTATGTTCAGAAGCAGGATACATTCATGGCTAAAGCTGGAACCGAATGGTACGTATTCCCAGATGTTGATCCGAACCTTCTCGTTCGGTTCAATGAAAATGAAACCGCATTCGCCGAAACGCTTGCATTCTCAAATGACAAATCAATCATAGATGAATGGTTTGAAGAAAAGGGCTCCCAAACGGAAGAGATCACATCGGATGATCCATTTGAATCTATTCTGTTCTATGATCCGTCCAATGTTCCAGTGATTCCCGGAACTGAGGAAGAAGCTCCGCAAGCCTAGTATGAAAATCATTGGCATTGATCCTGGTCTGAATGGAGGAATTACCTGCTTAGAATCTATGAATGGCAAAGTGCTGCTTGTGGAATCTATTGCGATGCCAACGAAAGACGTTCCGTATAAAAAGAAGACGAGAAAAGAGATTGATACGGAATCCGTATGCAGTTTTCTCGATAGGCATATAAATGCCTCATTCGTCTTTATTGAAAAAGTAAATGCAATGCCCGGGCAAGGCGTTGTATCGATGTTCCGATTCGGAGAGGGTGCAGGCATCCTCTCCGGTATCGTGAGCGCAAAAGGATTCGCTCTCATCTATACGTATCCACAAGTTTGGATGCGAGCTGTCTTTGGCAGATGTTCTGTTTCTCTTTTGAAGAGATCTGTTAAGTGGTGCGAAGAACTTTTTCCAAAGACAGATTGGCGTAAATCCACACGTGCGAAAAAAGCACATGATGGAAAGACTGATTCTTGCGCCATTGCTTATTTCGGATGTTTAATGTCTGGTAACCTATAAATTATGAAGAAAAAAAAGTTGATGACCGCTAGTGATATGGCAAAGGAATCCGCAAAAGTTCGTGCGGAACTCATGAAAGATCCTAAATATCGTGCAAAGATTTCAGAGAAAAATAGAAAAGTTGCGATTGAAGCATGGGCCAAGCGAAAAGCAAAAGTTGTCCACTTGACATAATACGGTGCGTAGCGTATATTTTCATCATACAGTTGATACACGGCACAACTCATACGGCACGGCTGGTTACGACTGGTCAAAGCCTATAGGGTTTCAACGGACATTTACAGGTAAAGACGAAGAGAAGATGAAGTGAGTTTAACAATCAGTTGCG
>Ga0172381_10002359_pt1 | contig 20876 bp, 18 predicted proteins | sample Leawel6488metaG_FD_119754 | JGI IMG/M metagenome (GOLD analysis project Ga0172381, IMG submission 119754) | Leachate microbial communities from a municipal landfill in Southern Ontario, Canada - Leachate well 64-88 metaG | ecosystem: Engineered > Solid waste > Landfill > Unclassified | place...
TATCATCTTTTGCCGGTTTTATGATGCTAAGATAGTGCTTTTCTGCAAATTATGCAAGCATTTTGTTAATTTAATTTGTTGAACATTAATATATTAAACCCTTTTTAAGGAGCGACTAATTAATTGTTATTTATTTTTTGATAAAAGAAAAGCCATCTCAAGGGAATTTCTCCTGAATAAGCTGTCATATAATCGGAATATGAACATGCAACATATTGATTATTATTGTTTTTTACTTCCGGAATTTCCATCCACCATCTACCTGTAGAGCTGCTTGTAACAAACGCCAAATCTTGTCCCTCCTTACCCATACTTACAATTTTTCTAAGGAAAAGTTCCTCTGTTTCCGGATTGCCAGGATCTTCATAGATATTGGAAGATAGGGCCTCAAACATGTGCCACAGCACCTCGGCCAAAAGCTGGTTAGAGGTAGAATTAGGTTTACAATTGGAAGGGTATCCGTATATATAGGTTGTTTTGAGATTTTGCCCCATGCCTATATACCTTGCAAGCTGACAAATCTCCTCTGCATATAGTCCGTTCGGCGATTTTGTCAGACTTTCTGGGAAATCGCTTGCGCGGACTGAACGCATATCCAGAAAAAGGTAATGGCTGGAACGGATATGAGGCTCCGCAATTGAAATATCACCTCTGATTGTACCCAATCTGAGGTCGTCAAAAACTCTTTCCCGGGCTTGTTTTAATATCTCAGGATTGTATTTATAACTTTGATACGCTATGTGTGAAAAATCTACAACAAGTTTATCTTTAAGAATATAGCTAAGAATGTCGTTTTTATCCTCTTCACACCCTGCCGAAATAAGTGAAACAGAGTAGTTCTGTGCAGGAGCAATAATTTCGAGGTCGGGGAGCTCTTCTCCGCATAGAACAATACTCTTTATCTTAAGATCTGCACAGAGGAAGATTGTCTCTTTAAGATGGCCTATTCCGGGTTCTACATAGTAAACTTTATAAGCGGACTGGGGAAAAAGAGCGTTCAAAGAGGTGACAATGGAGTTATTACCCGTATTGTTTATTATTATAGCCACAGAGTCTTGACAGGCCTCGCTGATAGCAGCTGCCGGAATAACTTCAGGAAATTTATTTGTTGCCATAACGAACTATTTTTTTGATTTGCCTCCCTTTTCTATCAGCTTTAATACACTCTCCAGATCCAGAGTTTTAGGGTCTGTACCTTTTGGTATCTTAATGTTGTTTTTCCCCTTTTTGATGTAAGCTCCGAATCTTCCGTTCAGAATCGCTATACCCTCCTTGGGAAACTCTTTGATGAGCCTCTCCGCCTCCTTTTTCACGTGAGCGTCAATCAGCATTTTGCAGGTCTCCAATTCTATATTATGAGGGTCATTCTCCTTTCCAATAGAGATAAACCCACCGTTATATTTGATGTATGGACCAAAACGACCGACCGCCGCTATGATCTCATTACCATTGTATAAACCTACTGAGCGAGGAAGATCAAAAAGTTTAAGTGCCTCTTCCAGAGTAATGGTTTCAATAAGCTGACCCTTGGCAAGACTCATAAACCTCTTTTCGGGATCGTCGCTCTCACCGATTTGTGCCAAAGGGCCAAACCTTCCGATTCTTACAGAGACACTCTTACCTGTCTTAGGGTCAACGCCAAGCAACCTCTCTGCATTTGTAGGTCTGGAGACTAAAAGTGTCTTCTCAACCTTTTCGTGAAAAGGTGTGTAAAATTGACCGATTACCTTGTTCCAGACTAATTTTCCCTCAGCTATCTTGTCAAAACTCTCTTCAACCTTTGCGGTAAATCCATAATCAACTATCGAGTTAAAGTTTTCAACCAAAAAGTCATTAACCAGGATTCCGATATCTTCAGGAAAGAGCTTGTTTTTTTCTGTTCCCCAGGTTTCTTTAAGGGTTTTTGAAACGATGGAACCCTTCTCTATGCTAAGTTCCCTGAATTGCCGCTCCTGCCCCGGCCTGTTATCTTTGATAATATATCCACGCTGGATGATTGTAGAGATAGTGGGAGCATATGTAGACGGTCTGCCTATCCCGAGCTCTTCGAGTTTCTTAACAAGACTTGCCTCTGCATACCGCGGGGGCTTTTGTGAAAACTTTTCGGTAGCCTTAGCAGAGACCATATGCATTGGTTGACCCATAACAAGGGTCGGAAGAAGCATATTTGTCTCCTCTTCTGCAGAGTCATCGTCCTTTGACTCGATATATACTTTCAGGAACCCATCGAACTTTATTCTGTCCGCAGTGGCCAGAAACAGTTGTTTAATGGAGTCTGTTCCTATCGATATCTCTGTTTTCTGGATTGAGGCATCTGCCATCTGAGAGGCAATTGTTCTCTTCCAGATAAGCGAGTAGAGCTTTTTCTCCTGAGCACCGGCCTCAATCTCCATATTACTAAGATAGGTTGGTCTGATAGCCTCGTGAGCCTCCTGTGCCCCCTTGGCCTTTGTTGTATACTGTCTTGTCCTGGAGTACTCTTTTCCATAAAGATCCATAATGGTTTGCTTTGCAGCACCAAGTGCGAGTTTGGAAAGATTTGTGGAGTCTGTACGCATATAGGTTATAAACCCCGACTCATATAAATTTTGAGCCGTTCTCATTGTCTGGTTCAGGGAGAATCCCAGTTTTCTTGAAGCCTCCTGCTGCAGGGTAGAGGTTGTAAATGGAGCCTGAGGTATTCGCTTTGTCTCCTTCTCCTCTATGGATACAATTTTAAAATTGGCACCAATGCACTTTTCCAGTATATCATAGGCCTGCTTTTCCAATTCAAACTTTTTATTAAGTTCGGCAGATACCTTAACGGAGGTTTTCGCTCCGCCCGGGTTGAATACTCCTTCAATTTTATACTGCGATTTTGCGGCGAAAGCCTGAATCTCTCTCTCCCTTTCAACGATCAGCCTTAAGGCTACAGATTGTACTCGTCCGGCCGAGAGTTTCGGCTTTACCTTTTTCCACAAGATAGGCGATAGCTCGAATCCAACCAGCCTGTCCAGCACCCTGCGGGCCTGTTGGGCCATCACAAGATTCATATCTACATCACGCGGGTTCTCTATTGCATTGATTATTGCCTCTTTGGTGATTTCGTGAAAGACTATCCTTTTAGTTTTTTTGTCATCCAGACTGAGTGTCTCCTTGAGATGCCAGGCTATTGCCTCCCCCTCCCGGTCCTCATCGGATGCAAGCCACACAATATCGGCCTTCTTTGCCAGGGACTTTAACTCAGAGACAACCTTTTTTTTGTCTTCCGAGACTAGATAATTGGGTAGAAAACCGCCCTCTATATCTATTCCAAGATTTTTCTTTGAAAGATCTCTAATATGCCCAAAACTGGATTTTACCTGATACCCGTTTCCCAGAAATTTCCCGATTGTCTTAGCTTTAGCCGGTGACTCAACGATTACTAAATTCTCTCCCATATCTTTAAAATTAAACCTTGACGGCTGCAAAGTAAGGTATAAAGTAAGGTAATATCCAAATTTTTATTCCTATTTTTGTGCTTTAGCACACCTTTATATATTATAAAAATATGAAAATTAAAGATAGAGATAAATTCTTGAAATGGTTTTGGATAGTGGTTTTAAGTCCCTTTGTACTGGTAATATTATTTCTTCTTCTGGTGGGTGTTTTTTCTGATATTCCTTCATTCGAAGAACTTGAAGATCCACAGAAAAATCTTGCTACCGAACTAATATCGGAGGATGGTAAAATCCTTACGACATTCCATATTGAGAACAGATCCTTTGTCACCTATGATGAATTGGCTCCCACTCTTGTGCAGGCGGTGATTGCAACGGAAGATGCAAGGTTCTACACACACAGCGGCATAGACTTCAAAAGCCTGGCCAGGGTAGCCGTTAAATCGGTACTCCTGGGACAGAAACGTTCCGGAGGTGGTGGAAGTACACTTTCACAACAACTTGCTAAATCCCTTTTCCCGAGAGATACTGTAAGAAGCAAAATTCCCGGAGCTAAAACGTTTGTATTGGGAGTATCTAAATTCAAGGAGTGGATAACTGCAGTAAAGCTGGAGAGGAACTACACCAAGAATGAAATACTGAGTATGTATATGAATGCTGTCTTCTTTGGCAGTAATGCTTATGGTATCCGTGCTGCTGCAAATACATTTTTTGCAAAGCATCCGTCTCAGCTTACAATTGAGGAGGGGGCGCTTCTTGTAGGAATGGTCAATAAGCCTACCAGGTACAATCCGGTAACAAATCCGGAACTCTCTCTCATGAGACGGAACCACGTCTTAAGCCAGATGTACAAGTATGACTATATAGACAGGGCAACTTACGACTCTGTGAAGGCAATTCCTATAAAGCTTTCCTTCACCCAACAGGACCATAACTCAGGTCTGGGGCCATACTTCAGGGATATGCTCAAGAGGGTAATGAATGCAGAAAAACCCAGAAGATCGCAATACAGACAGGAGGAAGACTTCAGAGAAGACTCGGTATTATGGAAGAATGATCCTCTTTATGGCTGGCTTATCAAGAATCCTAAACCCGATGGTTCCAGGTACAATCTGGATAAGGATGGGTTAAGAGTTTTCACAACGATAAATTCAAAAATGCAACGATATGCAGAGGAGGCCGTAGCGGAACACTTGGGCAAAGATCTCCAGCCTCAGTTCTCAAGTGAACTTAGGTGGAGAAAAAATGCCCCCTTTTCCAATAGTGTCCCAAAGAGTACTATCGATAACATAATGAAACAAGGCAGACGGTGGAGCGACAGATACAGAAATCTTCAGGAGGAGGGACTTTCTGTGGATGAAATATTGGCTAGCTTCGACAAGCCTACTCAAATGACAGTTTTCTCGTGGAAGGGTAAAGGTTATTTAGATACAGTAATGACCCCAAACGACTCGATAAAATATTACAAGTCTTTCCTGAGAGCCTCTTTTATGGCTATGGAACCACAGACAGGCTTTGTAAGGGCGTATGTGGGAGGTCCAAACTACAAGTACTTTAAATATGACAATGCCCGTCAGGCCAAACGGCAGGTTGGTTCTACAATAAAACCATTCCTCTACACGCTTGCAATGCAGGAGGGTTTGACCCCTTGCACCAAGGTGTTTAATGTGCCTCAAACGTTCATTGTAGGCGATACTACATGGACCCCGGAGAGTACAGACAAACCGGAATGGATTGGAAAGGAGGTTACCTTGAAATGGGGTCTAACAAAGAGTTCCAATAACATATCGGCTTACCTTATGAAGCAATTTGGCCCTTACGCAATGGTAGATATGTGCAAAAGGATGGGAATCAACAGTAATCTGGATCCGGTTGTCTCTCTTTGTCTCGGTCCTGCCGACCTTACGCTTTTTGAAATGGTTGGTGCCTACAATACCTATCCAAGCAAAGGGGTCCATGTGGAACCTATGTTTGTTCTCAGAATAGAAGACAAGGCGGGAAATGTGCTGAGTAATTTTACTGCAAGAAAGAGGGAAGCAATAAGCGAAAATACAGCTTATCTTATGGTTAACCTTATGGAAGGTGTTGTAAATGAGGGTACTGCCTCAAGGTTAAGATGGAAATATGTTCCGGAAGGGCCTATTGCCGGCAAAACTGGTACAACAAATGATCAGGCGGATGGCTGGTTTATCGGGTATGTACCTAAACTAACTGCCGGTGTTTGGGTTGGCGCAGAGGACAGACAGGTACACTTTGAGGGGCTTGCCCTCGGTGGTGGGGCAAATATGGCTCTTCCTATCTGGGGTATCTTTATGCAGAAGGTGCTTAAGGATCCTTCTCTTGAAATTTCGACTAAGGACTTCTTTACAGCTCCTCAGGGATTCTCGGCTCAGTTTAACTGTAAGGGAAGTGACGATGAGCTGGATTCCAATTCAATGGTGAACGATCCATTTTTCCATTAGTATTTTGCAGTAAAATTAATTGGTTATAGATAGAATGAAAAAGATTGTAGCCCTCGTATATGGGGGAAACTCCTCTGAGTTTGAAGTTTCGGTGAAGAGCGGAAAGCACATGGCTAAGCATATCGACAGGAATAAGTATGAAGTTTTCGAAGTGCTTGTTAATGGAAGAGACTGGGGGGTCCAGATGAATGACGGGAGAGTTTTTCAGATAGATAAGTCGGATTTTTCCTTTACAATTCCTGCTTGCGGAAATGAAGTTTTAAGAAAGGTTAATTTCGATATTGCTTTTGTAATGATTCATGGTACTCCGGGTGAAAATGGTCTTTTACAGGGATATTTCGAAATGATTGGATTGCCTTGCACAACTTGTTCTTCCAGGGTATCTACAATTACTTTCGACAAGTATGCATGCAAGAGCTACCTTAGGAATTCTGGTGTTCTGATGGCTCGCGAGGTCTTCCTGAGACGTGGTGATTCTTACTCGGCGGAGGAGATTGTCTCTAAGCTGGGATTACCACTCTTTGTAAAACCTTGCAGCGGTGGAAGCAGCTTTGGTGTTACCAAGGTAAAGAAAACCGAAGATCTTCCGGCTGCCATAGATATTGCTCTCACGGAAGATGAAACGGTTTTGGTAGAGGAGAGCATTTCCGGAAGAGAGATGACAAACGGTGTTTTCATGGCCGATGGCAAACTTGTGAGATTGCCTGTTACCGAGATTATTTCCAAAAATGAATTTTTCGACTATGAAGCTAAGTATTTAGGCGCAAGTCAGGAAATTACGCCAGCAGATATTCCGACCGTACTGAGCAACAGGATTATTGATGTTTCTCATAAAATTTACCATTATATGGGCTGCAAAGGAGCTGTGAGAATGGACTATATTGTAAAAGGTGAAGAGATTTTTTTCTTAGAGATCAATACAGTACCAGGTATGACTGAGATGAGCCTTGTGCCACAACAGGTGCGTGCTGCCGGTATGACAATCGGTGAGTTTTTGAACAAACTGCTTGAATAGAGAATTCTTATTTAATTAAATATTTTCATATTATGGTTGCAAGAATTCTGTTTTTTTTGCTCTTCACTACCTCTCCTGGCGGGTATGAACAGGTTGGAGACTTCTTCTGCAGGCTGGACGATAAACCGTCTGGCTCATTTCTCTTTAGATTGAGAAAGGTAGTCAATCAGCCTTCTGCATTTATCCATATCGGGTACCCTGAGGCCAGTACATACAAAGACTGGATTGACGGCCTCAAGGATTATATTGCAAACCATAAGATTTCATTCCCGCGAGATTACAAGGAGTCAATGGGGATAAGGGTTGTCTACTCTTTGGAAAATCACGATCTTATAGCGGGAGCTGATGGCGCTGACAGTGGGGAAGGAGAATGGCTGTTCGAAAAGCTTTTTGGACCGGTTAGGAACGGGCTTTTTAAATGGAGAAAGAATCCTGGAGCTCCTATTCTGGGCAATATTGTTATTGAGAGAGGCTCTTCCGGGGAGAAAGGCTCTTCTGTGGAGGGGGATATTTTGTATGTAAATGATTTTGGAGGTAATCTCTGGAGCATATTCCTTCCAAGATAAAACAAAATATATTTCTGATGACATATAAAAATTTTATAGAAGATGTTCAGCGCAGACTGGTGCACCTCTACCCGGCTGAGGAGGGGCGGGCGATTGCCGTAAGGCTGCTGCAGCATTTCTGTAAGATCAGCTCGTACGAGCATATTGTCAATTCCTCCGGAATTATAGATGAACAGATGTTTAAAGGTGATCTTGACCGGGCAGCACAGGAGCTTGTAGCCGCCCGCCCCCTTCAGTATGTGTTGGGCTTTGAGGAGTTCTACGGAAGAAAATTCCATGTTGAGGAGGGAGTTCTAATTCCCAGGCCGGAGACAGAAGAGCTGGTGCGGTGGATACTGGATGACTTCAAATCAATAGACAATACGTATGCATCTCCAAAAACAGGATCCGCGACCACCCCCTTTTCTGACATGACTACCCGGTTTTCCGACAGAATCCGTATTCTGGATGCCGCCTGCGGCTCGGGCTGCATAGGGGTCACACTTGCCTGTGAACTGGCAAAGACGTTTTTAGTGCCGCAGGATTTTACACCTAAACTCCAGGTTTTCGCACTGGATTTCTACGAGAAGACCATTGAAGTAACTCGCAAAAATGCCACGGAATTGATAAAGAGATCAAGACCACAGGTATCGGTAATCCCCTTCACTGTTTTTAAGGCAGACCTGCTGCAAGGGCCGGACAGTCAGAATCTTATTGATAACAACTCTCTCGATATAATTGTGAGTAACCCGCCCTATGTTAAAGAGTCGGAACGCACTCAGATGAGAAGCAATGTACTGGATTTCGAACCTGTTGAAGCACTTTTTGTACCGGACGAAGATCCGTTGATGTTCTACAAAGCTCTGGCAGTGTGGGGCTCAAAGCTTTTAAAGCCGGGAGGATCCATTTATATAGAAATCAATGAAACCCTTGGATCGGAAGTGGTAGAACTCCTTAAATCATCGGGGTTTGCAGAGGTGGAGATGCGTAAAGACTTCTGTAGCAAGGAGCGCATGGTAAAAGCCGTCGCTAAAACTCAAACCGTAACCCGGAATTAACGCCAATTATTGTATGTTTCTGTGTACGGATACTTATTGGCTGGTTATTGTCAAAATAGTAAGAGAGATGTGGTTCCAGATAAATGTTCCAGTTTCTGTATATTCTATATGAGAGCCCCAAAGAGGCATTGATGGACCATTGTACCCCTTTTATGCTTTGATTGGATGTTATCGATTGTTTTGTTTCAGATAAATATTGTGAAAAATCGGATTGTACTCCTTTTTCAATCATCAAACCTGTGCTAGCGTAGAGCTTGCACTGATGAGAAATATCCCACATATCGGCAACAAAATTTACGGGTATGCCAATGTAGTGCAATTTTAATTTGGCACGATACTGCTGATTGTCAGCGCTCGTATAAGTTGTAGACAGATAGCTGTAAACAACTCCGGATTCAAGACTTAGAGTGTTGTTCAACTCTTTACTTATTAACAGTCCTATGGAAAATGGTGCTGCATACTCTGCATCGGAGATGGAGTTTGATGCAATTTCAAAACTCTGTAAAGGCTGGAATGTCTGGGTTGTATAACTCTGTAAAGGCTGGAGTGTTTGGGTTGTGTAATTGTTTATTGAAGAGACTGATGTTTTGCCTAATGTTCCCAGAGAAACAGAAATGGCCCATTTATTTTCTTTCCTGATCTTGGTTTCATTGTCGGAAAACAGATTGTCTGCCATATTGTAAAGGTTGGAGCTGTCTGTCCCTGATTTATCTTTTTCTGCAGGTAGAGTCTCTTCTTTTGATATAATGTCATTTTCGTAAGGCTTTTCAATGGTCTGCCGGGAGAGGACTATGTACCTGTTTGTATCTCTTTTTGGTTTATCAGCAGATTTTTGGTTGTTCACAGCAATCCTTTGACCAGCCGTAGCTCCAGCCGTAACTGCCGTAGCTGCTGGCAGTTGTTCTTTTGGCGTCTCTTCTTTTATGTCGAGGAACAACAAAAGAAGTACAATAGCCGCCACTGCAGCCGAATATAGGACAGGCCACAAGACACCTCTTCTTTTTGGCCCTATGTGCGTACTGATATTCTCCCAGCACTTTTCATCTACATCAGCCTGATGATCTTTGAGAGCATCCCTGAAATAGTCATAGAAATTATCGTCTTCTCTATTGTGGGTGTTATTTGCTTCTTTGTTTCGCATAATCTTGTCCAATTATTGATTGTACATTCTTTTGCAGAATCCTGCGGGCTCTTGTCAACTGCGACTGAGATGAACTCTCCTTGATATTCAGCATTTTAGCAATTTCATTATGAGAGTAACCTTCAATGACATAAAGATTAAAAACTGTTCTGTATCCGGTGGGTAATTTTGCAATGCAAGCCAAAAGGTCTTCAGCTGTCAAATGGCTAAGAACTGTAGTGCTTATTTCGTCTTCAACCGGGCCGGACTCATCAATCGGCACCCTTAGCTTCAAAAAACCATTTCGACGTAAATATTCTAAAGAAGTTGTAACAAATATCCTCCTGATCCATCCTGCAAATGCTCCTTTGCCGCTATAGGTGTCTATTTTTGTGAAAACCTTCACAAATCCGTCCTGCAGAATATCCTGAGCAGTCACAGGATCATTTACATACCTACGACAAACACTCATCATCCCTGGTGCATATGCCGCATATAATTCTCGTTGAGCTTTTTGATCTCTCCTCTTACATCCGGCGATTAATTCCAGATCCTTCATTAATCGTCTGTTCTTTTATTAAGCTCCTAATATATAAAAACTCTGGTAAATGAATGTCATATATACTCTGCTAGATGTCTCCCAGTCGCCGACATAGGATATCACAGAAGGTTCGTCTACACCTCTGTTTTTATGATATCTGAAAAGCAATTGAACATCAACGCATTTTTCATTGGAAGTTGAATAACCTCTGTTATAATCGGGATTATATAAAGTTCTCAGACTCTCAAAATTTGCAATTGTCAGATATTCATTGCCGCTTGAAGCCGGATTGCTGCCTGTAACCACGGATTTCTCAAAATAGACATCAATTACAACCATATTTTCATTCTTGATACTAACTCCATTTTTGTCGACCTGGTTATTTTCATCATAATAAAAACGAGGAGTCAACTTTTCATTACTGTTTAGTATCGCAGAGTATTTAAACATCCACCTGTCACCCATATAATGGGTTGGGTAAAAAAACGGAATGGTAAGATTATCTACGGCAGAATTGTTCTCTTGTTCATTTTCGGGAGTTCCTTCTTTTAAGACTGTCTGAGGAAGAGGATCATCTGAGACATTGTAAGTATTGTCTGCTGTATATATTCCATCCACGGCAGGGTCCGTGATTATGTAACCAATTAAGTAGCATTCATTCTGGATGAGTGTCTGAATTTCCGGAGAGGTCACATAGCCACAACTTGTCGCGGCACATTTAGTGTTGTTATAAGTGGTAATAAAGGCAAGATCCTTTCCGCTTTCAATAGAATCATTCTGATCGTCCAAGCAAGATGAGAGTGTAAGTACTGTGGCGAGAGTACAAATTGAGATGTTTAACCCGAGTGTTTTCATATGTCTTTTAGTTAGTTTTTAAATTTCCTGTTTCGTATTAGATGCGAATTCAGCCCCAAAAACTGCACGCACACCCCGCCCCTGCTGGCGTGACCAAGTCATTCGTGGTAAACAACTGATTGATAGGATTTTAAATATTTCTGGTTAAATCGCTAAATGATTGGATATCATTTAAATACCACGAATGACTTGGACATCATTTTGTCGACATCATTTTGTCGCGGGAGGCGGCCTTGTCTATGTAAAGAATACCTTCCAGATGATCTATTTCGTGCTGGAAAATTACAGCAGTGAAGCCACGGATAGTGTCTATTTTTTCGGTGAAGCTTTTATCGTCCAGATATGATACTACAACCATGTTTGATCGCATGACACTATCCTGCCGGTTTGGGACAGAGAGGCATCCCTCCCTTATCAGTGAGCAATCTTGTGAGAGTTCCAGTAGTCTGGCATTTGCGTAGCATTCATACGGCCCTCCCACTTTGTCGTACCTCTGGACAATAATCAGCCTCTTGTTTATACCCACTTGCGGAGCGGCAATACCCACCCCGGTGTTGGCGGTATCCAGAACAGTTACCATCATCCTCTTTTTTAGAGTAGAGTAGTATGCACTTTGAAAATCGGTTTTGGTAAGGTCTGTGGAGATGCTTCTGAGTACAAGCGTATCAGCTGGATTATCAATAATAAAGAGACGCATTTTCCCGGCAATGGAGTCGGAACCTATCAGATCCATTTCTGCTTGGGTAAATGTTAAAGAGTTAGAACAGGAAAGAGATGTTGCAATTGTGAAAAGAACAACACTAATCTTTAAATAATTTGTTGATTTAAAAAAAGAAAACATGATTTTTAGTTTATTTCTTGATAATTCTGGAATTTATCTTTTCCATTACACTATCTCTGTAGGAATCGGAGATAGGAATGTGAACTTTGTCAAATATAATTCTATTTCTTTCAATAGTTTTAATTTGATTCAGGTTAACAATAAAAGAACGGTGAACTCTAAGGAATGTTTCGGAAGGGAGATATTCCTCTATCGACTTTATGTTCATCAAAGTCATAAGCGAACCGCCATTTGTAGTATGAATCCGGATATAATCTTTTTCCCCTTCAACATAGAGGATGTTACTCAGCTCTACCTGTACCATTCTGTAGTCTGTCTTAATAAATATACTCCTGGCCTCTCCCTTTTCCAGTGTTTTATTGAACCACCTTTGAGCTTTTATGGCAGCTTTCAGAAATTCTGCATAACTGATGGGCTTAAGCAGATAATCGATAGCATCCACCTTGAACCCCTCTAATGCATACTGTTCAAAAGCGGTTGTAAAAATAACCATAGTATCACCTTTCAACATCCTGGAAAGCTCTATACCGTTAAGCTGTGGCATCTGTATATCCAGAAAAAGCAGATCTACTATTGTGTTATTAAGCAACTCCAGCGTTTCAACCGCATTAGAACACTTGCCTGCTAACTTAAGGAAAGGTGTCTTTTTAACATACCCTTCAATAAGATTGAGAGCAAGCGGTTCATCGTCAACTATTAAACAATTTAAAACCATTTTTAGAATTGTTAAATTATTACAAGTTATCTCAAACAACAATTGTTAATTGAGATACATACATATCGTCTACCCTTTCAGAAATAAGTAAATATTTCCCAGGATAGATAAGATCAAGCCGTTTTCTGAGATTCTCAAGACCTATTCCTGAGCCGCTCCTGTCCATGTCGGATTTTGGATAGTAACTGTTTTCAATTTTACAAGTAATTGTATTTAATTCGTTTAATTCAATTAAAATGTCGATTTTTGACTCTCCGGTTGGGCTTATACCGTGCTTGAATGCGTTTTCGATAAGTGTAATAAATAGCAACGGAGCTATCAACAGCCCTTTATCCTCCTCCGGATCCGGAATACTCACGGACAGCTTTACCTTTTCCGAAAGTCTCAGAGTCATCAGTTCTATATAACTCTTTACAAATGAGAGTTCTTTAGATAAGGGAAGGGTAAGCTGGTTATTATCATAAAGAACATATCTGAGAAGTTGACTTAGACTTAGAATGGCATATTGAGCCTGAGCGGGGTTTATCGAAACTAAGCTATAGATGTTGTTAAGAGTATTGAACAGAAAGTGAGGGTTAAGCTGACTCTTCAGGTTCTTCAGTTCTGCTGCCGCCTTTTCCTTTTCAATCTCCTGCCTCTGGTTCTCTGTCTTATACCAGTTTACCGTAACCTTGATGGCTACGCTAAGGGTCGCAGTAAACATAAAGATAATGGAATCTCTCAATAACCATATATACAATGGTGGAGAGGGATGTCCCGGATTCAAAAGCTCGTGACATAAATGAATGGCTAAAGCGATAAAAATAATTAGCAAAACATTGTAAAACAAAAAGTTAGCCAAATGTTTCTTGAACAGATAGTTATTAATGAATATGAAGTAGTTTGTATAGAAAACTATCATATGTGCTACCGGAACTATTGTAAACAACAGATAGCTCTTTAGATCCAGAGCTCGTTCAAAAGAGTTGGAAAACATTAGTGGCAAACAAATCAGAAGCCCCCAGGCAATAACGTGTATTGCTGCCATTAACCATTTTTTGGAACTCTTTTTAGCCATACCTGCAAGTTTTTGTGAAGTTACAATTTTTTATCCATTCATATTTTTATCTACTCATATCTGATAGCCTCAATAGGATCCAGACGGGAGGCCTTTTTAGCAGGGTACCATCCGAAAAATACACCAGTTAAAGTACAAACTGCAAAAGAGAGAATTACAGAGTATAGCTGGACATATACAGGCCAACCGATCACAAATTTAATCAACGCGGAGCTGCCCACACCCAGAATTACCCCAATTATCCCCCCTGTAATGCTTATGATTATAGCCTCAATCAGGAATTGCAGCAAGATGTGTCTCTCCTTGGCCCCAATTGACATTCTCAGCCCTATCTCCCTGGTTCTCTCGGTAACGGAGACATACATAATATTCATAATACCTATCCCGCCTACCAGAAGAGAGATCCCGGCTATACAGGCCAACAGGATTGTCATCATATCTGTTGTAGAACTAAGCATTGTGCTTATCTCCTCCTGGGAACGTACATTAAAATCCTCCTCCTCACCCGTCTTTATCTTATGGTTCTGCCGGATAATCGTTTTGATGCTTTCGATGGCGCTTTCCGATTTCTCTTCTGTCACGGCAGATACAAAGATCCCGTTAATATGTGTTATTGCCAGTATACGCTTCTGAATTGTAGTGTATGGAGCAAGGACGACATCATCCTGGTCCTGTCCCATTGAGTTATAACCTTTGGAGGTAAGAACTCCTATAATTCTGAAAGGGATTTTGTTAAACCTTATTACCTTCCCGAGTGGATCTTCTCCATTTGTAAAGAGGTTTTTTACAATTGTTCCGCCCACAACGCAAACCTTTTCGGAGGTCCTTATATCCTCGTCGGTAAACATCTCTCCTTTGTCTATTGTATATTTCCGGATATCGAGATACTCACGGTTTACACCATAAATAGTTGTAGGAGCATTATTTGCTCCAAAAATTATCTGCCCTCCGCTGTTTACAAGAGGCGAACAGTAACTTATATCCTCCGCATCTTTTGCAATGCTGTAATAATCCTCAAGCTTGAGTGTCTGCATACTGCTGCCACTCTGCCTGACCCCTCCGAACTGACCGTTTCCCGGTTGAATCATTATCAGGTTTGACCCCATTTCCGATATCTGTGCCCTGATGCTCCTTTTTGATCCCTCTCCTATGGCAAGCATGGATATTACAGCGGCAACACCGATGATAATGCCGAGCATAGTCAAAAAACCTCGGAACTTATTGTTCATCAAGGCCCTGAAGGCTATTTTTATTAAATTTGTATAATTCATTTCCTTAAGTAATTTTTATTCTGGAAATCCTCAACTATCTCCCCGTCCTTCAGAACAATTGTCCGACTGCTATATTCAGAGAGATCCGGATTGTGAGTGACAAATACTATCGTTCTTCCCTCTCTGTGAAGAGTTTGAAACAGGGATAAAATTTCCAGTGATGTTTTGGAATCAAGATTACCGGTAGCCTCGTCGGCAAGTATCAGAACAGGATCATTCACCAAAGCCCTTGCGATGGCTACCCTTTGTTGCTGACCACCCGACATCTGGTTGGAGCGGTGGTTGATTCTGTTCTCCAGTCCGACCGCTTTAAGGGCAGCCGTTGCCTTCTCCATTCTCTGCTGGGCAGATACTTTGGGATTATAGAAGAGAGGCAGCTCAACATTCTCCAGAGCAGTTGTTTTAGGAAGAAGGTTATAAGATTGAAATACAAAACCGATTTTCTGATTTCTCAGTTCGGCCCTGTCATTTCGCCCCATCTCCTTAACAGAAACGTCGTCCAGGAAGTAATCCCCTTTTGTAGGGGTGTCCAGACATCCTAACAGATTCAAAAGGGTAGACTTCCCGGAACCGCTGGTACCCATTATTGTAACAAACTCACCCTGTTTTATTGAGAAAGTTACCCCTCTGAGAGCCTGTACCAACTCCTCTCCAACAACGAAATCCCTGCTTAAATTAACTGCTTTGATTATATTATTTTCCATTTTATTTTCGATTTTCGACAACTCCATCTATTTTTTCTGTCCTGGACGAGTTGGCATAAACGGACTCGATCCACTGTCTCCGGAGCCGGTAACAGTTGGAACAACATTCTGCTTAAGTGCTGTTACCACCTTGTCCCCCTCTTTCACACCTCCTGTAACCTCTGTATAGATTCCGTCGGTTACACCTGCATTTACAGATACAGGTACAATCCCGGTGTCTGTCTGAATCCAGATCTGTTTGTTTTGTGGATCGTATGGTATATTGCCGGGATGGGGATTAAAACGGAAAGCTTTTGTCGGAACCATAAATATATCGGATTTCTCCATAGTTGTAATGGTAATGTTGGCTGTGAGACCTGGTTTAAGTTTAAGATCGGGATTTGGTGCCTCTACCACTACTTCATAAGTAACCACATTGGATGTTGTGGTTGGCTGAAGCCTTACCTGAGTTATAGAACCGTTAAACAGATCATCCGGGAAGGCATCCACGGTAAAAGTCACCTTCTGCCCCTCTTTAACCTCTCCGATGTCTGCTTCGTCTACATCTGCAATTACCTGCATTCTTGTAAGATCGTTTGCAATCGTAAAAAGGGTAGGAGTGTTAAAGCTTGCAGCAACAGTTTGTCCCTCATCCACGGCCCTGTTCAAAACAACTCCGTCGATAGGAGAGTAGATTGTAGCGTAACTCAGGTTTTGTTTAACACGTGTAATGTCCGAATTTGCCTTGTCGTAAGCACTCTCAGCCTTGTCATACTGATACTTTGCAGATTCATAATCGGTATCGCTAACCAGACCTTTCTCAAAAAGAGCAGAGATCCTTGAATAATTTTTTTGCTGGTACTCAAATTCGGTCTTTGAAGATGCCAGGGTTGCCTGGCTGGAAGAGAGTTCTGCCTCAAGTGTTGTCTTTTCCAGCTCTGCAAGGATTTGTCCCTTTTTAACCTTAGAATTGTAGTCAACATATATACGGGAGATAATGCCGGAAACTTGCGTACCAACTTCAACCTGAACAATTGGCTCGATTGTACCGGTGGCCGTAACGCTGTTTGAAATTTTACCCTTGACTATATCGACTGTCTGATAACCGGTTGCAATATCTTTCTTGGATCTGAAAATCAGAAATATCACAACCGCAATTGCTATGACTGCTACTGATGTTATTATTACCTTCTTCTTCATATTGTTAATTTTTTATTTTATAATTCGATTGGCTGATTTTGGTAGAACCGGAGAAGTTTGATAGAGAGTACAGCCTGGTACTTGGCCTCTATCTGTTCCTGCTGGGCAGAGATAAAATTTTGTTTCTCTGTCAGTAGCTCTACAGTATTTTTCATTCCTGCGTTAAATTGTTCATTAACCAGATTATAGCTCAACTGTGAATACCGGAGTTTATCGGTTGCTGCTTTATAGCGGCTTTGTGAAGATTTTGCATCCTGGTATAATGACTCTATGGTACTCAGCAGGTTTTTCTCGCTGCTTGTTTTGTTTAGCACCGCCTGTTCCGTCTGCAACTTTGCTTTGTTTACAGAAGTTTTGGCAGATCTCTTGTTGAATATAGGAACGCTCAGGGAGAGGCCTATGTTTTCGTTCAGTTTGTTATTCAGCTGGTCGAAAAATGCCCAATTTGTCCCGGATATGTTCCCGGTTCCGATAGCTGCACTCATTGTGACCGAAGGAAGCATCTCTGCAGAGGCTATCTTCTCGCCCACTTTGGCAGACTCAATCTGGAGCAGGCTGTTCTCTATCTGAGGCATTACAAATAAAGCTTTGGTATACACATCGTTCAGACCGGGCAACTCCTCCAGGACATCTATCGAATCCAGATCGGGAAAAAGCAGATCGAATGATTCGTTTATACCCAGCTCAAGCAGTTGTTTCAGACTTAACCTGGATTGTGCGAGATTGTTTTCCCCCACAGCAAGCTGATATTTGTCGCTGCTGAGTTGAGCCTCGATTTGTGCCAGATCTACAGATGAGATAGAGCCTGCAAGATACAGAGCTTTTGCCCTGTTGAACTGTGCCTGGGACAATTCTATGGTTTTTATTGTTGTCTTAAGAGATTCATTGGCATAAAGAATATTGAGATAGGCTTGAGTTACAGCGATCTCTATATTGTTTTGAGCCTCCTTAAAACTCAATTCGCCGCTCCTGTAAAGAATCTCCTTCTGATTTTGTGCGCTGTTTAACTTGCCCCCGTTATATATAGTGACGCCGGTACTGATTGCATAATTGCCGGAATATGTTCCATTACTGTTATAGTTTCCGTCGGAATTCAACTCTTTCTGGTTCACATAACTTTGGGAAGATGACAAGTTAAGCGAGGGCAATCTGGAGGCTTTCGCCTGCATCAGATCCTCATAGTTTCCCTGTAAGGAGACCTTTGAACTCTTGACATCTATGTTGTTCTCCAAGGCGTAGTCTATACAATCCCTCAGGGACCATAATTTTAAGCTCTGATGGGAGTATTGTTGTTGTGAGTAAACCACATTCAACCCCAGTGAACACATCAGGCACAAAACCATCTTTTTAATGTTTTCTGCATTTTTTCTCATATTGTACATACTGTTTTTATAGCTCAAACGTAAAGTTTATAACTATTTGCGGCAAAAGAAATCTGCCAGATGACCGATTTTATCGACAGAAAGTCAAAAAAAACATACATTTGTGTTCATGATGCATTATCTTGGTGAACTGATTTCAATAGCGGTCGCATTATCATGGACGCTCTCCGCTCTCTTTTTTGAATTTGCAGGTAAAAAGATTGGCTCTTTAATAGTAAACATATTAAGGCTCATATTTGCATTTTTTCTTTTGGGCACAATGCTTTTTTTTACCACAGGTTCCTACTTCCCCCAAAATGCAGATACAAATACCTGGATATGGATGACTCTCTCTGGTCTGGTTGGCTTTGTCTTTGGCGACCTTTGTCTCTTCTACTCCTATCTTCTGATTACAGCAAGATTTTCTCAACTTCTTATGACACTTGCTCCCCCTTTCGCCGCTCTGTTCGGATGGATACTGCTGGGGGAGACTCTTTCACCTATGGGATTTGCCGGTATGGCTGTAACTTTGCTTGGAATTGCAATTTCTGTTCTAAAAAGGGGAGAAAACGATAACGGTAAAGCCAACCTTAAGCTTCACCTGCCTGTAAAGGGATTGCTTCTTGGAATCGGCGGTGCACTCGGACAAGGATTGGGGATAGTCCTGAGCAAGCAGGGGATGAACTACTACAGCATATCTGCACAAGGTACCGAGGCGGCTCCATACATCCCTTTTGCCGCAACCCAGATTCGTATCATTACAGGTATAATCGGATTCGCGCTCATTGTCCTGTTAAGTGGAAGAACCAAAAATTTTATAGAGGGAATAAAAAACAAAAAGGGTATGGCGGCAACATTTGCAGGATCGATATTCGGTCCGTTTATTGGGGTATCGCTCTCCCTGATGGCTATACAGTATACCAATACAGCAGTTGCATCTACCATAATGGCTACAACCCCCATAATAATTCTGATTCCATATGTCCTGCTTTACAAGAAAAAGATTACTTTCATAGAGGTATTGGGAGCGGTGCTCAGCGTCGCCGGAGTATCATTGTTTTTCCTTTAATTACTTAAAGAGTCTGCGGACAAGGGCCGGAATGTCCTGTATCTCTTCTATTTTAATGCCACCTGTTTTTACCCCCTTGCCAGCCGGTTTGCCAGAGGGTTTGTTAAATGAGGAGATGAATATTCTTTCGAAACCAAGCTTTTCTGCTTCGGCAATACGGCGTTCTACCTGACTAACCGGACGGATCTCTCCGCTGAGCCCTACCTCAGCGGCAAAGCAGATGCGGGGCGAAATAGAAAGGTCGAAGTTGGACGAGAGAATTGCACAGATAACCGCCAGATCGCAAGCCGGGTCAGAGACTCTCAAACCGCCGGCCATATTGAGAAAGACATCCTTTGCAGAAAGCCGAAATCCGGCCCTCTTTTCCAGAACTGCCAGAAGCATGTTCATCCTTCTGACATCGAAACCTGTTGCCGACCTCTGCGGTGTCCCATATGCAGCGGTGCTCACAAGTGCCTGTGTCTCTATTAAAAAGGGACGGGTTCCATCCAGCATTGCAGCAACGGCAATACCTGAGAGATCCTCCTGATGCATAGGAATAAGCATTTCGGAAGGGTTGCTCACTTCGCGCAATCCGCTGTTTATCATTTCGAAGATAGCTAATTCATCTGTGGAACCAAAACGGTTCTTTATACTTCGTAAAATCCTGTATGCATGGCGAGTGTCCCCTTCGAACTGTAGAACCACGTCTACGATATGTTCCAGAACTTTGGGCCCTGCAATACTCCCGTCTTTAGTAATATGCCCGATTAATATTGTAGGAGTATTTGTCTCCTTCGCATATTTTAGAAGCATGGCGGCACACTCGCGTACCTGCGAGACAGAACCGGGAGAACTTTCAAGAGCCTCGGAATATATAGTTTGTATGGAGTCGATGATAATCAACTGGGGACGGGTCTCATTAGCCCTGTTTACAATATTTTCCAAAAGAGTCTCGCTCAGGATCAGACAGTTGTTGTCGTCTCCTCCAAGCCGTTGGGCACGGAGCTTAATCTGCTTAGGACTCTCTTCTCCAGACACATAAAGGGTAAGCATATCGGGACAGTGAAGGGGAATCTGAAGCGACAAAGTAGACTTGCCTATCCCCGGTTCACCTCCTATCAGAATCACAGAGCCCCCCACCAAGCCTCCACCAAGAATTCTGTCTAGTTCCCGGTTACCGAGGGAAATTCTATGCTCTTCTGAGAAGCTGATTTTTGAAAGAGGCTCCGGTTTAGGATTCTGTGACGGCAAAAAACTTATCCCTCTGATTCCGCTGCCATTGGAACCCTCCTTGCTTATTATCTCCTCCTGCATTGTGTTCCACTCGCCACAGGCAGGACATCTGCCCAACCACTTTGCACTCTCGTTTCCGCAAGATGTGCAGAACCACGCTTTCTTAATCTTTGCCACCTCGGTATACCTTTTTTATATACAAATATATGGAAAATTGGTTACTAAATTCTATTATCTTTGTAAGCAAACTTAACAATATGAAAAAATTATCAGTACCTATCTTAACACTGCTTCTTGCCATTTCCCCGGCACTTTACGGGCAGGATAACCAGTACAATCAGGCTATAATTAATAATCTGGAAGAATATGCAAAGAAGGTCCGGCAGGAGTGGGAAATTACCGGAATAGCAATTTCGGTGATGAAGGATGGGGTACTGATCTATGCTAAA
>Ga0172381_10002360_pt1 | contig 20863 bp, 22 predicted proteins | sample Leawel6488metaG_FD_119754 | JGI IMG/M metagenome (GOLD analysis project Ga0172381, IMG submission 119754) | Leachate microbial communities from a municipal landfill in Southern Ontario, Canada - Leachate well 64-88 metaG | ecosystem: Engineered > Solid waste > Landfill > Unclassified | place...
AGTACTGGATTGAAAGCAACAACTAATACTCCAGAAGTTGTTGATACTACATCAGCTATCTTAAAGGGAACTTTGGATAATAATGGTGGAAGATATACATCAGTTAGATTTATTTGGGGAAAGCTTTCTTCATACAACAATGTTACTGATTATGTTTACAACAAAGCTAATGGTCAGTCATTTACTAATCTTATTTATGGCTTAGTACAAGGAAAGGCATATCACTACAAAGTTGAAGCTTCTAATGGAGTGGAAACTGTGACCGGACAAGATGTTGCTTTTGTAACTAAACCAGGTGCAACAACCGGATTTACTGCAAATGCTGCTGGAGCTGGACAAATTTCATTAAGTTGGAATAGAGGACAGGCTTCTTGTTACACAATGGTAACAAGAAAAGCAGGAAGTTATCCTGCTAATTCAGCTGACGGTACTATTATTTATTATGGCACAGGCACATCTGTTACCGATAGTAATTTAAATGGCGGTGTTTGGTACTACTACAGAGCATGGTCAGTTGCTTGTGATGAAGGTTTAGTTTCATATTCTGCTAGTCAAAATGCTAGAGCCTATACCACAGGTGGATCAACTGGATATGTTGCTCCAGTCCAGACATATGTAGAAGACAACGCTTCAGTTGAAGCATTGGTCCGTGATGCAACTCAAAATGAGATTGCATGGCAGAATTCAATTACTGCTGTTCCTAATGATGAAATCGAATTCAAGGTTATTGTTACTCCAACTGGGGTAAAATCATTGGATGAAGTAGTATTGAAGGCGATTATCTCAGACAAGATTGTTTCAATTAAAGACATTAAGGTTAATGACGAAGCATATGCTGGAACATTGTCTGAAGACATGAAATTAGGAACAATTGCTTTAGGTGAATCAAAGGTAATTACTTTTACTGGAAAAATTGATAGAAGAGATAACTTTAGCTATGGTTCTAATGAGGTAATTAATACAATTAGTATCACTGCTCAAAATAGTCCAGTAGCAGAAAAGACAATAACTATTGATGTTTCAAGAGGAGTAGAAGGTGAAGCAGGATTGATTTCCTTAATCGACCTTAAGGCTTATGCTTGGATATTATCAATATTATTCTTAATCCTATTAATGATTGTAATCTATCTTTTAATCGAAAGAAAAAAGAGAGAACAAACATTAACAGAAAAAGCTACTACTGCTGCAACTAAAGTTGAGAAAAGTAAATACTTTAATATCAAATAAAGATTAATAAGGTAAGACAAGGCGCTCCCGAGAGGGAGCGTTTTGCTTTGCGTTAGCTTTTTTGTTATTATATTCATAATGAATAAATTAGTTAAGCAAGCTTTTACCTTAATTGAATTATTAGTTGTAATTGCCATTATCGGTATTTTGTCTGGTCTTATTGTTGTCTCAATGGGCGGAATAACAACTAAAGCTAATATTGCTAAAGCGCAAGTTTTTTCTAATTCATTAAGGAACTCATTAATGCTTAATTTAGTTTCCGAATGGAAATTAGATGAAGGTTCAGGAATTACAACGGCAGATTCTTGGAGTGGAGGTAATACTGGAACCTTAATTGGTGCGACACATCTTCCTACTTGGAAAACAGATTCTGATTGTATAAATAATTCTTGTATTCAATTTGATGGAATTGATGATTATGTAAGAGTACTAGATAATGATAATTTAGATTTCGGTACCGGTCCTTTTACGCTTTCGTTGTGGGCAAAGTCTAATGAGTTCAAGTCTACGGCAAACATTATTTTAAAAAAAGCTACTTATATTTTTAATACTACTCCAGGCTGGGGAATACAATATGCAAACAGTCCGCAAAAATTATATGTTGGCATAGCTAACGGAACGTCTAGCATTCAATATAATACAGGGTTAGATTCTTTTGGTTGGACATTTCTTGGAATAACAAGAAGAGATAATAATGAAGTATATTTTATCAAAAATGGGACTCTTGTGTTACTTGGAACAATGCCTGGCGATATTAGCAATGCTTCTAATTTACAAATAGGAGGAGGTTCGTCATCTTTTTCGGGACTTATAGATGATATTAGAATATTTAATGCATCTATGTCTATGTCTGAAATTAAAAAACAATACTATTCAGGATTGAATAGTATGTTAGCTAACGGAACAATAACTCGAGAAGAATATAGTTTGAAATTAATGGAGACAGCTTTAAGATAGAGATTTTACCTTAATTGCTTTCTTAATGAATTCTCCGTACTTATCTAAATTAACTTTAGTCTGGAGCTTGTACTCTTCAAGCTCAGCACCCAAAGAGATTTGTTTCTCTGATTTGTATTTTCTTACCTCATCAATGGCACTGATTGCTTCGTTGAAATCAGAATCATCTAATCTGGTTTCTATTTTTATTGTCACTGGCCAAGCTGAAGTATGAATACTTTCTTCTTTGCTGAAGTGAGTATATAGTTCATCGGTAATGAAAGGAAGAATCGGGGCAAACATTTTTAAGATATTAGCGAAGACTAATTTTAATGTGTATTCAGCCGCTTTCTTTGATTCTTCATTTTCTCCATATAGTCTATATTTAATAAACTCAACATAGTAGTCGCAGAACTTAGACATGAAGAATTCTTCAATTTCGTTCTTAGATTTAGAATATTGGTATGATTCAAAGCTTTCAGTAGCTTTTTTAATCGTTTCATTCATTTCTTTTAATATCCAAAGGTCAGGATATTCTAGATTAATATCTTTTTCTTCATTGTTGCTTAGATTCATTATTATAAATCTAGCAACGTTCCAAAGCTTGGTAGTGATTTGTTTTCCCTTTTTGATTTCCTTAGGATTGAATCTTAAGTTTTGTCCTAGTCCAGCCCCTGTTGCCCAGTATCGAATGGCATCAGCTCCGAATTCATCAACTAATTGATCTGAAGGAACATAGTTGCCTAATCTTTTTGAAATCTTTTTTCCATGTTCATCTAAGCCATGGCCAGAAACCATAATGTTTTTAAAAGGAATACCATTGAAGTGGTAGGCACTTTTAACGATGGAGTAGAAATCCCAAGTTCTGATAATCTCGTGGGCATTAGGCCTTAAATCAACAGGGAATAGTTCTTGGTTATTAGCCAATTCTCTTAAAAGGAAGGGGGTGCAAGATGAAGTAGCCCAAGTGTCCATAACATCAGCTTCAGGGATAATTTCTTTACTGCCACATTTAGGGCAGGCATCTACTGGCGCTTTTTGTTCCATTGGGCTGACGGGTAAATCTTTTTCGTCAGGCAAGATTACTTCTCCGCAATCTTTACAATACCAGAAAGGGAAAGGAACGCCGTAGAATCTTTGACGAGAAACACACCAGTCCCATTTTAGAGAATTAACCCAGATTTTGTAGTTATCTTGCATCTCTTTAGGATGCCAGTTTATTTTTTCTCCCATTTCTAGCCACTTCTCTTTTTCTCCCGAGATTTTAATGAACCATTGTTTACTCAAAATCAATTCAACAGGAGTGTCGCATCTTTCGTGAACATTAACTGAGTGAGTAATATCTTCTTGTCTGATTAAAAATTCTTGTTCTTGCAAATCTTTAATTATTTCTTCTCTAGCTTTTTCAATCTTTAATCCTTGATATTTTTGTCCTAATTCATTCAATCTGCCATCAGCAGTTAAAAGATTTTTTGTTTCTAGATTGTCTAGTCTCCATTTTTCTAAATCTTCTTGGTCGCCCCAAGTACAAACCATCATTAAGCCCGTTCCTTTTTCTTTATCTACCGTTTCGCTAGTTTTAAAGTCTACCTCTTGATTAAAAAGAGGGACAATGGCTTTCTTGCCGATTAGTTCTTTGTATCGGTCATCGGTAGGGTTGAAATACAAAGCCACACAAGCGGGTAATAGTTCCGGTCTAGTGGTAGCAATCACAACGCTTTCTCCGTCTTTAACAGGGAAGCTCAAGTAATTCATTTTAGAATCCTTTTCTTTGTCTTCCAAGTCTGATTGAGAAATAGCTGTCTGACAGCTTGGACACCAAAGAATAGGAAGTTCTTGGCGGTATAGTAATCCCTTTTTGTATAAATCAATTAAAGACCATTGAGAAACTTTAGTTGGTAAGGGGGCAATGGTGCTGTATGTTTTAGACCAATCAACCGAAATTCCCAACATGTTCCAGAGGTTTTTGTAGGTTTCAATTCCTTTTTCAGTTTCTTTCAAACAAAGATCAATGAATTCTTTTTTAGTAGTTCTTGATTTATCTATCTTGTATTTCTTTTCAACGAATCTTTCGGTTGGTAATCCGTTATCGTCAAAACCCATGGGATAGAAGACTTTGTATCCTTGCATTCTTTTGTAGCGGACAATGAATTCCGCTTGAGTGTATGACATAATATGACCAGCGTGTAAGTGGTCAGCAGAAACGTAAGGAGGGGGAGTGTCTACCGTAAAAAGCTTGTCTCCTTTATTATAAGAGAACTTAAAAAGTTCTTTTTGGTCCCAATATTTTCTCCATTTATCTTCAATCGTTTTGAAGTCGTAGTTTTTAGGGAATATTTCGTCTATATTTTCCATTTTTCATTGTTTTTTGATTACTCTTACAGTATAATAAAAGAAAAGGAATATGTCCACTTTTAAAAGAACAGCTTTTACTTTGATTGAACTGTTGGTGGTGATTGCAATAATCGGAATTCTTTCCGGTCTTATTGTTGTTTCAATGAGTGGCATAACTCAAAAAGCAAACATTGCTAAAGCTCAGATATTTTCTAATTCACTTAGAAATTCGTTAATGGCTAATATTGTTGGTGAGTGGAAATTTGATGGGACAGGAGTTTCTGATGGCGGGACAGCTACAACAGATTATACTAAAAATACTTGGGGAAGTATTACTTGTTCAGTTGGAGGATCTCTAGCTGTTTCATCAAGCTGTATTAATGGATCTTGCTTGAATTTTGATGGATCAACTACATATTTGAATTGTTATAATGAAACTAATTTGCAGAATATTAGTTTTTTAACAATATCAGTATGGGTAAACCCTACTTCTTTTTCTACTAATAAAAGAAACATTATTTGTAAGAGCTATCAAACTTCAAATTCAGGGTATGAGTTTAGTACCGAGATAGATGGATCTCTTTCTTTTAGAATAAATCCAACATCTTCAAGCTATACTTATAAAAATTCAGCTATATGTTTAAAAATTAATGAATGGCAATTTTTAACAGTTGCTTACGATGGAATTAATGTTTATTTTTATCGCAATGGGGTATTAGTTGGTTCTCCGGTGGCTGCAACTGGGGCTCTTTATCCTAGTTCAGATAATTTAATAATAGGCGCCTACCGAAGCATGACAAGTTATTATTTTAGCGGCTTGATGGATGAAGTTAGAATTTATAATGCAGTAATGCCAATATCTCAAATTAAAGAGCAATATTATTTAGGATTAAATAGTCTTTTGTTGTCTGGTCAGATTGGTACTGAAGAGTATGTAGAAAAAATTAATTCAATTGCAATAAATGAATAGATTAATTAAACAGGCTTTTACTTTGATTGAACTATTGGTGGTGATTGCGATTATCGGAATTCTCTCCGGTCTAATTGTTGTTTCAATGAGTGGCGTGACTCAAAAAGCAAACATCGCTAGGCTGCAAGTTTTTTCTAATTCGATAAAAAATTCAATAATGATTGATTTAGTTTCGGAGTGGAGGCTTGAGGGAAATGCTAATGATAGTTGGGGAATAAATAATGGTTCTTTTGTAGGAACGCCAATAATATTAACTAGTGGGTGTGTAAGAGATGGTTGTGTGGAATTTGATAGTAACGACGATTATTTAAACATGGGAAACAATAGTAGTCTTAATTTTTCTAGTGATTACACTATAGAAATGTTTGTATATAATGGAGTTGGTTCTGTCCTTTATCCAACACTATTTAATCGAACGGGGCAATCTGCAACGAATGGATATTTTTGGACATATATTGGGGGAACAAATAAAGAGCATATATACTATCAATATTCTAATGGCTCGACATATACTAGTGTTAGCTTCTCTAATGTTTTGCCTAAAAATCAATGGGCACATTTAGTTTTTACTTTTACTGACAGTGATAAATCCTTAAGACTTTACGTTGATGGTAATTATATTACTACTAAAACTTTAACTGGGGCTTTGCCAGTTGATGACGGAACTTTATTTTTTGGAAGCTATGGAAGTAATCCTACTATTTATTGGTTCAAGGGAAAGATGGATGAGATGAGATGGTATCATGCAACTATGCCCGCATATGTTATTAAAGAGCACTATTACTCTGCTTTGAATAATATGTTGGTACTAGGAGAAATTACGGAAAAGGAGTATTCTAATCTTATATATGACAGACATTAATTTCAAAAATCCTTTAGCTGACAGAATGCGCCCTGAAACCTTAGAGGAGTTTTTAGGGCAGGATGAAATTGTGGGAGAAAAGAAACTATTAAGAGAAGCGATTAAGAATGACAAGATTCCATCAATGATTTTTTGGGGACCTCCAGGAACAGGCAAGACAACTTTAGCTTCAATTATTGCTAAGCAAACTAAATCTGAATTTGTTCGGGTGAGTGCTGTTTCAAGCGGACTTAAAGATTTGCGAGAAATAATCGAAAGAGCAAAAGTAGATCAAAGATTAGGTAAAAGAACCATTCTTTTTATTGATGAGATTCATCGTTGGAACAAAACACAGCAAGATGGATTATTACCACATATTGAAAGTGGACTAGTTACTTTGATTGGTGCGACGACTGAAAATCCTAGTTTTGAGGTTCGAGGAGCTTTATTATCACGTTCTCGAGTTTTTGTTTTTAAACAATTAGGCAAAGAAAGTATTGCTTTGATTATTAAGCGAGCAATTAAGGATAAGAAGAAGGGATTGGGTGGTTTGAAAGTTAAGATTGACAAGAAGGCAGTTGATTTATTGTCTTTAGTTAGTAATGGAGATGCTCGTATTGCTTTGAATATTTTAGAATATGCGGCTTCAGTCTCTGATAAGATTAATATTGAATTAATTAAAGAGGCAACTCAGAAAGCAGCTTTATTGTATGATAAAGATGGGGAAGAACACTATAATATTATTTCCGCGCTTCATAAATCAATGAGAGGTTCGGATGCCAATGCGGCTTTATATTGGCTAGCTCGCATGGTTGAATCGGGAGAAGATCCCTTATTCATTGCTCGACGTTTAGTCCGCTTTGCCTCAGAAGATATTGGCTTAGCTAATTCTCGAGCGCTAGAACAGGCAGTTGCTGTTTACCAAGCTTGTCATTTCATCGGCTATCCTGAATGTAACGTGATTTTAGCTCAAGCGGTAGTCTATATGTCAAAATGTAAGAAATCAAATGAATTATATATGGCCTATGGCAAAGTAGCTGAAGATGTGAGGAGACATGGTAATCTTCCTGTGCCGTTGCACTTAAGAAATGCGGTTAGCAAATTAATGGATGAAGTTGGATATGGGAAGGGGTATAAATATAGTCCTAGTTTTGGATATCAAGAAAAACAGGAATACATGCCGGATAAATTAAAGGGGAGGAAATATTTGAAAGATTAGTTTATATTGATATATTTAATTAATGAACAAGCTAATTAAACAAGCTTTCACCTTAATTGAATTATTAGTGGTAATAGCCATCATTGGTATTTTATCTGGTCTTATCGTTGTTTCAATGAGTGGTGTTACACAAAAAGCTACCATTGCTAAAGCACAGGTTTTTTCCAATTCATTAAGAAATTCTTTAATGTTAAATTTAGTTTCGGAATGGAGATTAGATGGAGATGCAATTGATTCTTGGGGAAGCAATGATGGAACAGTTGCTGGTGCAACATGGGAAACAAATACAAATAATTGTATTAATAATAGTTGTTTATTATTTAGCGGTGGAGTTGGTGATTATGTCCAAATGAATGCTATTACAGAACTTACAACCGGAAAGTCTTTTATTCTTTCGGTTTGGGTTTATCCTCAGACTACTGGAACGTATAGGACAATAATGGGATATAATTCAACTCATAGAATTTTAATAGAGAACGATGCTATTATGCTTTCTCAACAAGATACTAATTTTTATTCTGGGGCCGATGTTCCAGATAATAAATGGACTTATGTTATTTATTGGAATAGTGGAACAGAAGAAAGATGGTATATCAATGGTTCTTTATCGGGAACACCTCATACTACCGCTCTTGCTGAATGGGATCAAGCTTTTAAATTAGGGCAATATGATTTAGTTAATTATCCTTACAAAGGAAGAATAGATGAGGTCAGGATTTATAATGCAGTTTTTACCGTTTCTCAAATTAAAGAACAATATTATATTGGATTAAATAAATTATTATCTAAAGGAGAGATAACAGAAGAAGAATACAATAATAAAATAGAATATTTATTGGCAGCAAAATAGTTTGTTTACTTGGTCTATGTGTGCTATATCTAGTATATGTTAATAGATGATGTAACAATTAGAGTGAGAGCGGGAAATGGAGGCAAAGGTGCTGTTGCTTTTCAAAAGAGCAGATTTGCTTTAGGCCCGACTGGTGGCTCCGGAGGAGAAGGGGGCAGTTTTTACTTTGTCGGAGTTTCTGATTTAAGTGCTTTAAAACAGTTTCGTTTCAAGAAGGCTGTTCAGGCACAAGATGGTGGTAATGGAAAGGGGGAATTTGTTGACGGACCAAAAGGAAAAGATGTTATTTTTAAGATTCCAGTGGGAACGGTGATTACCAATTTAGACAAACACGAAAAGATAGAGATTGTTAAAATAGGAGAGCCGATTTTGATTGCCAAAGGAGGTAAGGGAGGAAGAGGTAATTTCCTTTTCCGTTCTTCAACTAATACTACTCCAATGCAATCTCAACCAGGACTTTTAGGAGAAGCCTATTCTTTAAGACTAGAATTAAAGATGATTGCAGATGTGGGATTTATTGGCTTGCCTAATGTTGGCAAATCAAGTTTATTAAAAGAATTAACTAATGCTAATCCAAAGGTTGCTAATTATCCTTTCACTACCTTAGAGCCACATCTTGGAGTTTATTACGATTTGATTTTAGCGGATATTCCTGGGTTGATTGAGGGAGCTTCAGAAGGAAAAGGATTGGGAATTAAATTCTTGAGACACGTTGAGAGAACTAAGATTTTATTCCATTTTATTTCGGCCGAATCAGATGACTTCAAAAGAGATTACGAAGTTATTAGAAAAGAGTTAGGAGATTATAATCAAGATTTATTGAATAAAGAAGAATATATCTTTATCACCAAAACTGATATGGTGGACAAGGATGTATTAAAAGAAAGGATGAGTAAATGGAGAAAGAAAAAGACGGCTATTTCCATTTATGACTACGATAGCATTGAAAAAGTGAAAGAAATCTTAAATGAGATATTGAAAAAGAAGTAACGGGTGACCGTTGCTTTTTTTGTTGAATTATTGTATAAATATAAGACCAGTTCTTTAAGAACTGAATAGGAGAGTTGTTATGAAGATACTGAGCAGGAGGATGCTTAATCATCATAGTATTGGTTCGGGCAAGGTTCGAGAGAAGTTCAGCATTCCAGGAGAAGTGATGCTGATGTTGATTCTTACAACTGACCGAATCTCAGCCTTTGACAGAGTCATTGGAGAAATTAAAAGAAAGGGAAGAATCCTTAATGAGTTGGCGGTGGCGTGGAAGCGGTTTTTTGAGCACATCATTATAAACGATGTGGTTTGTAGTGATGATGTTGCGATTGCCAAGTATTATGGATGCACTTCTGTTGCTCCCGAATTAGCCGGAAGGCTATGTATTGTTAAAAGAGCAAGAGTGATTCCCATTGAGTGTATCGTCCGGTTTTCACTTGAAGGCTCTTTAGATAAAGAATACCGGAAAGTAGAAAAAACTGGCGGAATGATTTGGGGTCTTTGGTTCCCTAAGGGATTAATTAAGGGAGAAATATTACCGAAACCAGTTTTCACTCCCAGTACTAAAGCTGAAACCGGTCATGATCTCAACATTTCTTTCGATGAAATGGAAAAGATTATTTCAACTTGGTTAAAAGAAAATCCTCAAATCAATGGATTGAATGCCAAATTGCTTTGCCAGGCAATCAAATCAACTAGCCTTGCTCTTGCCTCTATTGGTAGAGAGAAAATGGCCAGATTAGGATATCATCTTCTTGATACCAAGTTTGAATTCGGTCTTATTTACGATTTTGAAGAAGATGAGTACAAACTTTGTCTGATTGATGAGGTTCTAACTCCCGATTCTTCAAGAGCCGTATCCAAGGGGAGGCACAGCGACAAACAAATTTTGAGAGATTGGCTTGAAAATGGATTTGGATGGGACAAAGAATCTGATCCGCCCAAAATTCCTCCTTGCATTGAGAAGGAAATTATCAGTGGATATTCAGCGTTCTACCAAGCAGCCATAACATCATAAACACCTTATTTTTAAGGCTGTTTTTATTTTACAAACCTTTCTTTTACTGTTAAATTGAATATATGAAGAAACCAGAATTAATGAGTCCGATTCGTGATTGGGCTAGTTTAGAAGCTTGTAAAGACTATGCTGATGCAGTGTATTTTGGCGTCTCTGAATTAAGCATGAGAGCCGCTTCGGGTATTAAAACTACTGAACTAGAAGCCTTTGTTAAGAAGTGCCATTTATATGGCATAAAAGCCTATCTAACGGTCAACACTGTAGTGTATAACCAAGACATCAAAAAGGCAGAAAAGCTGGTTAAAAAGGTCAAAAAGGGGGGCGTAGACGCTATCATCGTTTGGGACCCAGCGGTAATACAAATAGCTCAAAAAGAAAAGATGCCTTTTATCGTTTCTACTCAGGCCAATATCTCTAATAATGAATCAGCTCTATTTTATAAAAAGCTAGGAGCGAAGAGGGTGGTTTTAGCTCGAGAAATGAATTTGAAACAAATTAAAGAATTAAAAAAGAAGGTCAAAATTGAGGTTGAAGTTTTCGTTCATGGAGCAATGTGTATGGCTATTTCTGGTCGTTGTATTTTATCCGCTTATTTATATGGCAAGTCAGCCAACTGTGGAAGTTGTGCTCAGCCTTGTCGTAAAGAATGGAAATTATCTGATGAAGAAGGTAATGCCATTTCTAACACGGGAAAGTATTTTATGAGTGCTAAAGATTTATGCATGATTGAATTTGTTCCTGAATTAATTAAAGCCGGATTAGATTCTTTTAAGATTGAAGGCCGAAGGAGAGATCCAAAATATATTGAAGTAGTTTCTCGTTGCTATCGAGAAGCGATTGATTCATATTTTGAGAAGACCTTTACCCCTGAAAAAGTGAAACAATGGAAAGAGGAATTATCTTCAGTATATAATCGAGGCTTTTCAACTGGTTTTTATTTTAGTATTCCTGGAAAAGACGGAATCAGTTATGAAAAAGCAGATAATGTTTCGACTGACAAGAAATTATTAGTTGGATATGTTACTCATTATTATTCACGCGTTAAATCAGGAGCAGTGACTTTGAATCATTTAGATTTAAAAGTGGGAGATAGAATTATTGTTGAGGGACCTAATACCTATATCGAACAGATTGTTGAATCAATTCAGATTGAAAATAAAGATATTAAGAAGGGAAAGAAAGGGGAGGAAGTGGCAATTGTTTTCAAAGATGTCGTTAGGAAGAATGACAAAGTCTTTATCTTCCAAAAGAGGAAAGTGTGATATATTAAATATATATGACAACAGAAACCATCACTTTAATAGTTTCGTTATTAATAATGCTTGTTTTTGCATATCTTCTTTTTCAAAAGCTAGTTAATGAAAATGTGAAAAGAAGTAAGGAATTGTTCGAAGAGGAAAGAAAGAGATTGCTAGAACAGTTTGATTCAAAGAAAGAAGTAATTAGTGAATCAATTCAACATAACAAAGATACGATTAAGGAATTAATCGATCGTGTTCATTTGGAATTGGATAAAAGCAAGAAACAATTGGATGAAGTTGAGAAAGAAAGAATCGGAGAGTTTAATAGCTTAAGAACAGTTCTAGAAGAATACAAAACCGTAACAGGAAGTTTAAAAGATTCAACTGAAGGATTGAGGAATGTTTTGTCTAATAATCAATTGAGAGGAAAATACGGTGAAGAGATTGCTGAGAATTTATTAAAGACAATTGGATTTGTGAAGGGAGAAAATTACGAAGCTAATACTGCTCAAGAGAATAATGCTAACCGTCCCGACTTTACCATTTTCCTTCCTGATAGAACGAAAATTAATATTGATGTTAAATTTCCTTTGAATAATTTCATTAAGTTTAATGATGAAGAGGATAAGGAAAAGAAAAAACAATTAAAGAAATCTTTTGAGCAGGATGTTAAAGCGAGAATAAAAGAAATATCTGGCCGTGATTATATTAATCCCGAAGAAGACACGGTAGACTTTGTTATTTTGTTTGTTCCTAATGAAATGATCTTCAGTTTTATCTACGATCAAATGAATGAAACTTGGAATGATGCAATGGCGAAGAAAGTAGTACTCGCTGGACCATTTAGCTTTACCGCTATTTTGCGTATTGTATTTCAATCATACAAAAGTTTTAAATACCAAGAGAATCTTCATGAGATTATCAAACTAATCAAGAAGTTTGAAATTGAATACAACAAATACAATGAAGAGGTTGATTCTTTGGGTAAGAAAATCAGAGCGGTTTCAACTCAGTTTGATGAAGTTTCCATTACTCGAACTAAAAAGCTTTCAACGATTGTTGATAAGATTAAAAGCGAGAACGTTTTAACTAAGGAAGAAGTTAAGATTATCGAAAACAAATGAATTTAACTTTAATCGAGCAGAAGTTAGAAAATCAGCCTAAGTATAGGATAAAGCAGGTGCGCAAGCTGATTTTTCAAGATTTAATTGATGACTGGGATAAGGCCAGTGTTTTGCCGTTAGAATTAAGAGAAGAATTAAAGAAAGAATGTCCACTGGAAATTAAGCATAAGATGTTTGATGAAGGAGATACTCTTAAGGCCTAATTGAGTTAGAAGACGGATTGAAGATTGAATCAGTTTTAATGAAACATACTGATGATCGTTCAACTGTTTGTGTTTCATCACAGGTTGGTTGTCCTTTGGCCTGTTCTTTTTGTGCGACTGGAACAATGGGATTGAAAAGAAACTTAACGGCTGAAGAAATAGTAATGCAGGTTTTGTTATTTGCAAGAGTTTGCAAAGTAACTAATATTGTTTTTATGGGCATGGGAGAGCCATTCTTGAATTATGATAATGTGATGTCAGCAATTAGAATGCTTAATAGTGCTGAATATTTCAATATTGGTAGTCGCAAGATTTCAGTTTCTACTTCAGGAATAATTGAAGGAATAGAAAAGTTTGCTAATGAAGATTTACAAGTTAATCTTTCTATTTCTTTACATGCTCCGAATAATAAATTAAGAAGTCAGTTGATGCCGATTAATAAAAAGTATTCTTTGGAGAAGGTAATTGAGGCGGTTGATAATTATATTATTAAGACTAACAGGAAAGTGATGTTTGAATACTTAATGATTGTTGGAGAAAATGATTCGCTTGAGTGTGCTCGTGAATTAGCTTTATTAATGAAAAAACCATTATATATGGTTAATCTGATTGTTTATAATCCGACAGGTAAATTTAAAGCTTCTGATTCTAAAACAATCAAGAAGTTTAAGGACTATTTAGAAGGAGAGGGAATATTCACTACTCAGAGATATGAATTCGGTAGGGGAATCAAAGCAGCTTGCGGACAACTAGTTGTTGAAAATGATTAAGAGAGGCGATTAATGGGCCTCTCTTGGTTCTTTTAGCGCTCTTTCCTCGATAATCAAATCAAGGAAATCTTTGACTTTTTCGTAGCAAATGAATAATGCTGATCCGATTGCTAAGATAAGCAATCCAGCCAGAAATCCTTCTGCCAGATTAGTTTTTTCTGCTATTAGGAATCCTCCACAAACAGAAAAAAGAATTAGAGCTATTGCAGCTACAACTTTTAAAGCGTGGTTCATAACAAACCTCTAATTTCAAGATATTCCGAGTTTATATTTTTGTCAATTGTATATATGAGTCCATCCTAATTGCACTCTTTTTATTGATAGGCTATAATGCTCTTAATAATAATTTCTAATTCATATTAAATGAAAAAATACAAAAGAGTTCTATTGAAGATAGGCGGGGAGTCGTTTGGCAAAGAAGATGGAAAAGGAGTTTCTTTGACTTCGTACATAGAGATGGCTCGTCAAATTGTTGAGATTAAAAAGAAGAATGATATTGAATTATGTATTGTTATCGGTGGAGGTAATATTTTCAGAGGGAGGGAAATAGGGGAAGAGCATTTTGATAGAGTTACAGCTGATTATATGGGAATGTTATCAACCATTATTAATGGATTGGGATTGGAGGAAGCTTTTGAAACCTTAGGAGTTCCAGCTAGATTAATGTCATCTATTCCTATGGATAAGGTTTGTGAATCTTTTTCTAAGAAGAAAGCGATTCATCATTTGAATAAGGGAAGGATTGTGATTTTTGCTGGCGGTACTGGTAATCCTTGTTTCACTACTGATACTTCAGCTGCCTTGAGAGCTTGTGAAGTTGATTGTGATTTAATTCTAAAAGCGACCAATGTTGATGGAGTTTACGACAAAGATCCAAGAAAGAATTCTGATGCAAAGCTATATGAGAGTCTATCATTTCAAGAAGCACTAGAAAATAATTTGAATGTAATGGATTTAACCGCTTTTGCTTTGTGTTCTGACAACCAAAAACCAATTATCGTTTTTAATATTAAGAATCTTAAAGATATTTCTAAGGGCTTAAAAGGAGAGAAGTTCGGAACATTAGTTAGCTAGAGTTCCAATCCTTTCGCCCCTGCAGATTAGAAAGACTAGAGCTATCTAGTCTTTTCTTTTTAATTTAATTTTTGTATAATAATTTTAATGAATAAATTATTAAAACAAGCCTTTACATTAATTGAGTTATTAGTCGTGATTGCTATCATCGGTATTCTTTCCGGTCTTATTGTTGTTTCGATAGGTGGAATGACTCAAAAAGCTACTATTGCTAAATCGCAAGTGTTTTCTAGTTCCTTAAGGAATGCTCTAATGCTTAATTTACTTGCCGAATATAAATTTGATGGAGAAACTATTAATGCTAATGATAGTTGGTCAACCAATAATGGCACGGTAACTGGAACAACTAAAATTAATTCAGGCTGTATTAGTGGTTCTTGTTTAAGTTTTGATGGGGATGATGATTGGGTTTCTTTAGGAAGCCAATTTTTTTTTGATTCTACTCAACCGTGGTCTTTTGAGCATTGGTTAAAATGGGATATGACTAACAGGTCAGATATAATTATTTTTTATGCTGGATCAGGATCAACTAATCAAAATTTTTTAATTAGACATGATTCAAATAATAGATTTGGATTCAGAAGTGATGATTCTACATATCATCGTTTTCCTGTTAATAGTTCTGATTTGTGCCTTGATAGATGGACGCATTTAGTTTGGTTGGCTGACGGAAATGGCAATCTTTTTCTATATATTAACGGAAGTCTTTTGGGTAATTTAGGTAGTCCTGTAGCGATTAATACATCTGTTGAGCTTTATTCTGTGGGGAGAGGCTATAGTAGCAGAAGCTATACTACTTATCCTGGTAATACTTATTATTACAAGGGACTAATTGATGAAGTTAGAATATATAATTCAGCAATAACACTTTCTCAGATTAAAGAACAATACTACTCTGGATTAAGAAAACTATTAGCCAATGAAGGGATAACAATGGAAGAATATCAAGATAGGATGAGTGAATTAGCAACAAATTTCTAGTATATTTTTCTTAATCCTAGTTCTAACGTCATTCACGAGCCCCTGCAAAATCTATTTAATTAAAAAAGAAGATCACTTCTTCTTTTTTTTAATATTTTTTATTTGAGCGTTTTTGGCTTTACCTTCCATTCGAGGTGGAACAGTTAAATGCCCCTTAAACTCTGTATTAAATTTTGTTTTTTTACTCATATGTTTATTATATTTTAAATTAACCATTAATGATTGTCAATGATTTTAGTTTTGAAAAGATAAAGTAAATAATGGCGTCTTTTGATATTTAGAGATATACTGTCTTTGTAATGAATCAAACACAGGCGCTCAAAATACTGAAATCGGGATCAAATGTATTCTTGACTGGTTCGGCTGGAACAGGCAAGACTTTTTTGTTGAATAAATTTATCCAATATCTTAAGGATGAGAAGATAAAGGTAGGGATTACTGCTTCAACTGGAATAGCTTCTACTCATATTGGCGGAACAACTATTCATTCTTGGTCAGGAATTGGAATTGCTAGTAGTATTAATGATTCTAAAATTAAGAAGTTTTTGAAAGGTAAGAATCCTAAATGGAAAGAAATTAGAGATACGAAAGTTTTAATCATTGATGAAATATCAATGTTTGATTCCGACCGTTTAGTGTTGGTGGATAGGGTTTGTCGAGAGATTAAAGATCCTTTTCTTCCTTTTGGCGGAATTCAAGTAGTTGTTTGTGGAGACTTTTTTCAATTGCCACCAATTAATAGTGGCATTGAAGAAAAGTCACAGTTAGCATATGATTCTCCGGCTTGGAAAAAAGCTAGATTCAAAGTTTGTTATCTTAAAAAACAATTTAGACAAGACGACAAAGATTTTGTATCTATATTAAATGATATTAGGAGCAATAAGACCAATCAGAAAACACTAGAGAAGATAAAGACTAGACTTGATAAGGATATTGAGGGATATGAGAAGATTACCAAGCTGTATACTCATAATAGGAATGTTGATAGGATTAATAATTTAGAGCTATCTAAAATAAAAGAATCAGAAGTTGAATACAATATGTCTTCTCAGGGATTAGTGAAGTTAATTGAAATATTAAAGAAGAACTGTTTGGCTCCAGAGATATTGAAATTAAAGAAAGGAGCGATTGTAATGTTTGTGAAGAATAACTTTAAAGAAGGATATGTTAATGGAACATTAGGAACAGTAATAGGTTTTAATAGTGACAATTTTCCCATTGTTAAAACAATCAAGGGAAAAACTATTGTTGTGGCTCAAGAAAGATGGGATATTGAAAAAGGTGATATGATTGCCGCGACTATTTTTCAGTTTCCTTTAAGATTGGCCTGGGCAATCACAATTCACAAGAGCCAGGGAATGAGTTTGGATGCAGCAGAAATTGATTTGAGTCAATCTTTTGATTTTGGAATGGGCTATGTGGCCTTGTCGAGAGTGAGAAGATTGAGTAGTATCAAATTAATAGGTATTAATGAGAATGCTTTGAAGGTAAATCAAGAAATTATTGAAAAAGACAAAGAGTTTGTACTTTTATCAAAAGAGAATGAAGAAGAATTATAATTATGTATTTATTTTTTGACACTGAAACAACTGGCTTGCCGAAAAGATACAATGCTCCATTGAATGATTTTGATAATTGGCCAAGATTAGTTCAGATTGCTTGGATATTATACGATAATAAAGGTAAAAAAATCCTGAGTAAGGATTATATTATAAAACCAGAGGGATTCACTATTCCGCATGAATCATCTTTGATTCATGGTATTACCACGGCGAGAGCAATAAAGGAAGGTTGTGATTTGGTTGATGTTTTGAGCGAGTTCGAAGGCTTGCTTGATGAAGCAGATTTCTTAATTGGTCACAATATTGATTTTGATCAAAAAATAATGTGTGTTGAATTTTTAAGAATGGGGAATGAGAATTGTTTTAATAATAAAGCGATGTTTTGTACAATGAAGGCTTCAACTAATTTCTGTGCGATTAATAGTCAGTATGGATATAAGTGGCCGAAGTTATCAGAATTACACTACAAACTCTTTGAGAAAGACTTTGATGAGGCTCATAATGCTTTAAAAGATATTGAGATAACGGCTAAGTGTTTTTGGGAAATGAAGAAAAGGGGAATTATTAGTTTGATAAAACACTCTTAAAAGAATAACAGGGAAAGCATTGATAGCTTCCCCTGCGGATTGAATGTTTTGGTCCTTGATAGGGCCTTTTAAATTGTGGTGAAAAAATTCCTACTGTATCACCGGAGGGCCTGTCCCAGGAGTAATGCAGCAATCTTTCATTGCTCTTCGAGGAATTTGGTTGCGGTCTTCCTTAGCACTTAGAGTTAAGACTTTTACGTTAAATATGAACGTAGTTGCGGTCTCAATCATTATCGTGCTGGCAAAGAGCGAGATTAGGGCAACAGTTAGGATTCCTGCGCTCATATACTCCACATCTTTTTATTCCGACGTTCAACGAATTCCACAATGTCTTCAGAGATTTATCTGAAGGACAATCATTAAATATCACATTCTAATTTAAATGTAAAGAGAGGGTATTGAAATAATACTATTTGTCTGCTATAAAATAAACGTTGGGATCCTATAGGTTCTAACGCAGATGCTTAGTTTACGACCCTCCAAAACGTAGATAAGCAATATGGCTCCTCTTAAGAAAGACCGCAAACTTCTTAATGAGCCTCCTTTTTATATTAATGAGTTTTTGACAAAAAGCTTTTAAAATGTATAATAGTTATATAGATTAAAGATAAGAATATGGCAGTACCAAAACAAAGACACAATTCATCAAGAAGAGACAGAAGAAGGGGAAATATTTTCATTAAGACCCCATCTTTAGTTAAATGTCCTAAATGTGGCAAACCTGTTTTGCCTCACACTCTTTGCGGTTTTTGCGGATATTACAAGGGAACTGAACTTGTAAACGTAATGGCTAAATTAGAGAAAAAGGAACAGAAAAAGAGGAAAAAGGAAATAGAATCTAAACCCGCAGAATCTAAAAAAGAAGAAAAGAAATAATATGGCCTCAAGGCACCTATCAAGATCGGTCGCAATGCAAAGCTTGTATGAATGGGACTTTCATGGAAAGGCTGATAATGAATTGGAGAAAATAACCGAAAAGAACATTGAAGAATTCGGTAAAGGCCTTGAAAGTTATGATTTCATCTGGGCGATTGTTAATGGCGTTAAAGATAATCTCGAAGTAATTGATAAAATTATTGAAAAAACTGCTCCAGAGTGGCCGATTGATCAAATAAACATTCTCGATAGGAATGTTTTGCGAATCGGTATTTTTGAGCTTCTCTATGAAAACAAAGATGAAGTTCCTCCCAAGGTAGCGATCAATGAATCAATTGAATTAGCTAAAAACTTTGGGGGAGAGAATTCAAGGAAATTCATTAATGGAGTTTTAGGAACAGTGTATCGAGAAATTTCTGGTGAAGAAGAGGAAGAGGTTAAAAGTGAAAACAATGAAGAAAAATAATGCTAAAGACTTTTCTATCTTAGAGAAGTCATTAAATATTTCTTTTAAGAACAAAGATTTATTAATTCAAGCTTTCTGTCACCGTTCTTATTTAAATGAGAATGTTGACTTCTATTTATCTCATAATGAGAGATTAGAGTTTTTAGGAGATGCAGTCTTAGAATTAATAACGACTGATTATTTATTCAAGACTTATCCTGACAAGCCAGAGGGAGAAATGACTGGATGGAGAGCATCTTTAGTTAATGCTAGTATTCTCTCGGATACAGCCAAGGAAATGGAGTTTGAGAATTTTCTTTTGCTATCTTCGGGAGAGGAGAAAGAAAAGGGAAAAGCGAGGAAGTATATTTTAAGTGATACTTTCGAAGCTTTTATCGGTTCTTTGTATTTAGACCAGGGATATGAAGTTACTAGAAAATTCATTGAAAAGAATTTAATTGAAAGAAAGCTTCCCGAGATAATTGAGAAGAAACTGTTTAAAGATCCTAAGTCTTTATTCCAAGAAAAATCTCAAGAGATTGTGGCGATTACCCCTGTCTATCAAGTTCTAGAAGAGAGCGGGCCAGACCATATGAAATTATTTGTGGTCGGAGTATTTTTAGGAGAAGAGTTGATCGCAAAGGGAGATGGTTCTTCAAAGCATGAAGCAGAATTGAAAGCAGCTGAAGAAGCTTTGAAGGTGAAAGATTGGGATATTTAAGAATATTGTATAATCTTTAAAATCATTGCCAAGGGTTGAAAATAAATAAGAAATAGTGTAAGATATTTTTGTAATTAATAATAACCGAATATGTTAGTAATCAGACTATTTAGAACAGGAAAGAAAAAGCAGCCTTCATACAAGGTTGTTGTAACAGATAGAAATAATCCACCTCAGGGGGGAAAGTTTGTCGAACAGGTTGGATTCTATAATCCTTTAACTAAGGAAAAGACTTTCAAATCTGAAAGAATTCAATATTGGATGAGTGTTGGTGCACAACCTTCAGATACAGCTTATAATCTTTTCATTAATGAAAACATTATTAAGGGAGATAAGAAGAAGATTGTATACAAGAAAAGAAAGAAAGCTCTTCCTGAACCAAAAACTCCAGTTGCTGTTCCCGTAGCAGAAACTGCTCCAGTAGAAGAAGTAGTTCCTACAACCGAAGAAGCTCCTAAGGCAGAATAGTTTTACGCTATTCTTGCTTTTTTATTGTTAAACATTGGAAAAGGGTAGCAAGCTATATAATGATAAAAGGAAAGGTCGAACTACCCCGAGAGAAGTATTTAGAATAAAATTGAACTAGCATGGCAGAAGCAAAAGATATCGAATTTCTAGAATTTATCGTAAAAACATTAGTTGATCACCCAACAGACGTCAAAGTAGAAAGAAAGGTTGACGAAATGGGAGTTCTACTAACTGTAAAAGTGAACCCAGAAGATATGGGTCAGTTAATCGGAAGAGAAGGTTCAACAGCTAGAGCTATTAGAAATCTAGTGAGAATCATTGGTCTTAAGAATCACGCTAGAGTAAACCTAAAGATTGAAGAACCAGAAGGTGGATCTAGAAGAAAGCCTCAGGAAACAACAGCCGCTGCTCCAGTAGCAGAATCTG
>Ga0172381_10002361_pt1 | contig 20861 bp, 34 predicted proteins | sample Leawel6488metaG_FD_119754 | JGI IMG/M metagenome (GOLD analysis project Ga0172381, IMG submission 119754) | Leachate microbial communities from a municipal landfill in Southern Ontario, Canada - Leachate well 64-88 metaG | ecosystem: Engineered > Solid waste > Landfill > Unclassified | place...
AAGAGTTGTTACCCGTTTTATATAAATCACATATATCATGGAACTTAACAAATATCAATTTTCCGAGATATTTACTTAGCTCAGAACACTTTATGAATATTTTTTGACCTTTACATCTTATACAAGAGCACTCAATATACTTACAATTTATACATCTCTGACCAGTTTTATTAGTCTTCCTAAAGTTAAATTCTTCTTTTGCTCTTTCTTTATTGCCCAATTTCTTTTTCCAAACAACTTTCTAAAAATATAGCTTCATCAGTCATATACTGGGAAGAAAAATCTGCATCGGTAAGTTCATATTGGTTAGACTCCCACATTTTTAATCTACTTTTAAACCAGTCTGCTGTTTTCATCCTAGTATATTCGTCCATATCTGATTTTCTTTTACCACATCTCTTACAGACATAATAAAATATAGGGTTTACTTCTTCATTAACATTTATTTTCCCTATACAAACGTATGAATGATTACAATTTTTAATTTGAATTTCTTCAGTCTTTTTTCTTAAAAAATCAAAAAATCCCATATATTATTTAATTCTCTTCTTAATGTTCTTTATTCTTTTAGATAATTCCCCGTAAGCATACTTATCAAAATATTCATCATAAGAACTTATTCCATCTTCAAAAGTAAATATTTTATCATCTTCTGGAAATGCTGTAGTTGGAATCATATAATGAACTCCATATTCAGGTACGTGATACTCACATCTTGGATATGGTAAATCCCCTATATATGACATCTTTACGTGATGTCCTTCAGGCCAATCTACGCTTTTAAAAACTTTTACGTTATTATGTATAGCTTCTTTAAAAGTAAATATCTTATCCATATGTTATTTATTCCTCTGAATTATACTTATTAAGTGTCTTATTTTTTCAACCATGTTCTTAAATATTGATTTTTTATCAATAACTGTCTTAGTATTCACAAGAAGTTCTTGAGGATATATTCTTAATAAACTGGTCTCTGGGTTATAAGGGTACCGCTTAAAGGACGGCTCACCACTTATAGGTTTCTTTACTTTCAATTCTTAAATATTCCTATCTTATGTCTACCGCCTTATTATACCATATAATTTCTATTTTGTCAACTCTATTTTACAAAAAAAGTTATTAGTACAAAAAATACTTACTATTTGTAAACTTTTAATCTGTCTAACCTTGGTGTAATTGCTTCCTGAATATACTTAGCATATATTTCTTCAGGTTTAAAGCACCCTGCAATATAGCACAGTGCTCTGTATTTACCAAGATGAGAAAAAGAGGAGTACTGGTCTCTTTGACCACACATTCTCCTATAAGAGTATGCCCTTCTTCTTTCTATTAACTTAACAAAATCTTCTACAAATCCATTAGTGAATACTTCAGATTGATTAGGTAAGTCCCCTAATCTCATTAAATTATCTTTATTACTCATAACTTATCCTATAATAAAAGCCGATGGCAGAATTCGAATCTGCGACATTTCGCTTACAAGGCGAATGCTCTACCAACTGAGCTACATCGGCGTGCTGTATATATTTATCTTATTTTTTAAAGAGTAGCCCTACGGAGAATTGAACTCACGATTTACAGATTGAAAATCTGCTGTCCTCACCATTAGACGATAGGGCCACGTGTAATTAAAGTTTCCCCCAGGCAGGAGTCGAACCTGCGTCCTACCTAATAATGGGTAGTGTCCTATTCCTCTAGACGACCTGGGTACTTCTCTAATTACGATTTATAATAAAGGACTTACTGTTCTCATTACTCATAAGTCTATCATGAATACTCTTACTTTCACTGCAACTGTGCCTCTACTAATTATTTAATTTTCAATTTGTTCATATTAGCAGACATTCCATCTGCTTGCAGGGTTTGGGAGTCTCTGTGTTCTCCTCACATATCTATACTATCTGGTAGCCACCTGATTGATAATAATTTATAATGGCGGGCTATACAGGACTTGAACCTGCAACCTTTCCGCAGACAACGGATTGCTCTGACCAATTGAGCTAATAACCCATATTTATTATTTTGGTAGTCCCTATCCGATTTGAACGGATGACCTACTCGGTGTAAACGAGGTGTTCTACCCCTGAACTAAGGAACTACATAAGCAAATATCCAACCTTTTGCAGATTTCTGATTACCTTGTAAGCAGTTAACAATATTACTTCTTGATAAATTATGTTCTTTTGCAAAATACGTTTTACACTTACCTTCATATACACTACCATTTGGTGATATACCTATAAATTCTTTATTTTGTCTAATATTAGCATTCTGTTCGCTTCTAGTAGACCATTTACAGTTATTTTTACAATAATTTCCGTTAACTTTAATTCTATCTAGAGTAGTTTGATACTCCCCAAATTCTTTAACATGCTCAAGATAACTTTCTAACATGTCTTCTCTAAAAGTTATGTAATTTTTCCAGAAATCGCAAACTGATATACCTCGATTACCATAATTCTTATATGCTTTACATTTAGTATTATAGCATCTTCGGTTCATGTCGTGCCAGATTTTATAAAATCTGCTACCTTCTATACCTACTTTATTATTTCTATCTCTTAATTTATTAAAATAAGAACTAACACAACTTCTACAACAAAATTTTTGATTTTCTAAATCTTTTAATTTTGTTTTAGTTGTAGGTCTTATTAGTTTTCCACAATAAATACAATATTTAGGTGATTTATAATATTCTTCTATACCTGATTTTTTCATGATTCCTTCTTACTTGATAAAAATGGTGGAGATGGAGGGTTTTGAACCCTCGTCTGCAATTAACAAAAGCACTCGTCTACAAGTTTAGACTTATATTATATCATTAATAATGAGATAAGTCAACCCTAATATTAATGAGTGAAGAATTAATCTTTGTTATATAGCTATTCTTCAAATACTATATAAAGCAACTTGCGTGGTGGACTCAGTTACTCGGCAAGTTAGAGTAAAAGAGTGGATGACTATCTAAGTTAAATAAATTAACTAGGCAGCTAATGCATATTCAAATGCATTACGAGCATCAACTACATTGTTTGTAGCATTTCTTGGTTTGCTTGTTTTTACGTGGCACAGCACCACGACTTGCTGTCATTTCATATCGAGCATCATGTCAAAACCAGACACCCCCATGTATATTTAATTTTTAATGTGCAGTATATCCTAAAATGTAATATTTAGTTATATTTCTTATATGTTTGTATTATTTCTTCAATAATCTTATTGATATGTTCTGGATTTTTTTCTTTCATCCAACATTCTAATCCTAGTTTCATAGAAAGGTGGTCTAATTTTTCATAATCTTCTTTATTATACAATGTTCTTCCTTGTTGTTATCTAATATGGTGGGCCTCCCTGGGCTCGAACCAGGAACCAAGGACTTATGAGGTCCCTGCTCTACCATTGAGCTAAAGGCCCAAAAATAATAAAAAACGTAGACAGGGCTTGTACCTGTAATTCCTAACACCACTATAATATGTTAGCTTCATTTCGGGTACTCACTAGCACTTTCCCCTCTTGCGGTTGTGTATAAATTCCACCACTACGTTTCCCGTTTAAGAAGGAATCGAACCTACAATCTTAGAGCCCTCTGCCCTACGCTTTACCTGATTAAGCTATTAAACTAAAAATGGTGGGATAGGAAAGGTTCGAACTTTCGACTTCAGCATTAAAAGTGCCGTACTCTACCAACTGAGTTACTATCCCGTGTCCCCCTTCATTTCATTTCGGTGCAAGTAACGGGGAGCCCCGCAAGATTAATAAAGAGCTACTTTATTAGAGCTTGTATTATGTACAGAGTATCTCTCGTGTAGTTTTCCGTCTCATACCCTCTGTAATGGAGACGCTCACCCGCTGTCTTATCACTCACTACTGTTTAAGACATTATAATCATCCAATTCAACTGGTTAAGTAAGTTACCCAGTTCTTTAGCTAGATGATACCAAGTAAAAATTTTTGGAAGAACTGCGGAGTTGAACCGCCCTTTACTATCTCGTGGACAGTAAGTTTGCAAACTAAGTCTACAGCACCCGCTTCGTCACATACGTATCTAGAATATTTTCCGTGATATAGTAGAAGTTCCCCTAAACTTTAATTAATCTTTTTTCTTTTCTTCTTTAGCTTTAGGTGGAGACGCTTCTACAGCAGCTCTTTCTTCTTGCTCTTTTTTAATTATCAAGGGTTCAATAACTTGTAAATTAGCTAATGATGTATCTCTTAGTTTAATTTGCTCATATGCTAAAATCTTTAATTGCCCTGATGTTAAATTACTTAAATCCATTTTTTCTTAACCTTTCTCTTAACTATCTATTTTAATATCTTTCTTCCTATACGGAAGTCCAAATTTTTTAAACCACTTTCTTATTCCATTATCTGAAATTCCATATATTCTACCCATTTCACAGAATGAAACTTTGTTATACAATAATTCTTCTAAATTTTCTTTTGTCGGTATAGTTTTCACTTTACGTTCCATGCATTCTATATGACAATCTTTGCATAACCCTGTTTTACTTCTATTAGTAGAAGCATACGTTGGTTTACCACACTTAATACATACTCTTTGTGATGGTGAGCTATACACACCATGTTCATCTGCAATACGTATTCCAGTTTTATGAAATCTACTGTGGTCTGTATTTGTTTTAAATACAGATAAATTAGCAGCATCATTATTTCTCTTATTTCTATCTTCGTGGTGTACTACTTCACCTAGTTTAAGTTTCCTTCCAAGTGATTCTTCAATCACTAGTATATGTTCGTACATATACCCATTATTATGACTTCTGTCATTATCTGGTGAGTTTATAAAATTATATTCGTTACCCATTTTAATCTTCCTATACATACTTTACTAAGAGTAGGATTCGAACCTACGATTGTCGAGCTTATGAGACTCGTGTAATTGGCCACTCTACCATCTTAGTATGCCGAAGAGTTTTCTTTTACTGAAGTAAAAACCCCACTCTACAAAAGAACCGCCTAATTGCATAACTAGTTTATGCAACCTTCTACTTTCAGTTAAATAGCAAAATCATATTATTTATGAAACCTTGGCAGATTCCATATTGCAATATGGTAGCAGATTGTACCTTAAATTTTTATACTTGGTGGGTTCAACTTCATACACCTCGCAACTATAGTTTTATGTACAATATTATCTATAGATTTAAAGAAACTCATATAGAGTCTCCTGAGCTCCTCTTATCTAATTTGATAAGTGAGTGTTGTTGCAGTAGTAGATTTTGGGATTGCATTGTTATCCGCTGCTCTACCGCAGAAACTTTTAGATTAAACTAAATTTTTTACACCATTTTCTTATTCCGTTATCTGAGATTCCATATATTCTTCCCATCTCACAAAATGATGTTTTATTATCTATAAGTTTAGATAAATCTTCTTTTGTAGGTAATTTGTTTACCTTAGTCTTTTGACACGTACCAAATATTTCTATTTGACATTTTTTACAATATCGTCTTTTGTTTGTAGAGCATATTTCTCTTCCGCATTTTACACATACATTTAACATTGGAGATGTATAAGTGTTGTCAGACATCTTGACCATAATACCATTTTTATGATACCTAGTATGGTCTGAGTTTGTTCTAAAAACGATTAGATTATCTATCTCGTTGTTTTTTATGTTTCCATCTATGTGATGTACATGCTCCTCATCGAATAATTTTCTACCTACAATTTGCTCTGCTATTAAGCGGTGTTCGTAGATATATTTATTAGGTATTGTATTTCCGTCTTCTATAACATTTAAGTAGACATACTTTTCATTCATAATTAACCTTTCTATAAAATGGAGCGGGCAGTGGGATTCGAACCCACCTTGCTTGGGTGGAAACCAAGAGCACAACCCCTATACCATACCCGCGGGATGCCAGTGTATACCTAGACAGGACTTGAACCTGCTACCTGCCCCCATCATGGAGCTGCTCTTCCCTTAAGCTACTAAATACTCTTAACATAATAGTAATTGTCATTTAATCAGTATACTGTTGTCTAGACATGTTCTCTCGCCGTACTATCAAAGGCACTATCACCGCTGTTGTAATTGTGCAACAGGTTGCTGCACAACTTAAAATAATATAAGGTGTGATTCTTCCATCACTTAGCCTCTAGTAAGTCATCGCTCAACGGCTCACGGTAAACAGTAGACGGTGTTGATTATAACTAACCGTTATCTGCTGTAACTACTGTAACTCATTTTTAGTAGCAGAAAGTTTTCTAGTGGTTCCTACCCTTACATTATATAAAATATAATAAATATTAAATTGTAAATGTTCAAAATAAAATAGGGTGGTATGTACCCGTAGTAACACTCTTCAAACAACTTATATTAGTAAGTCGTACCACCTATATTTATATTATACCATGCTTTATTTCATTTGTCAACCCTACTTATATTTTATTAAATAGATAGAAGCTGTATGTGGTCGATACATACAGCTTCTAATAATGTCAACCATATTTTATCGTTTATTTATCTTTGTTTCCAAATATCTCTGAACCAAAAAATTCATTTATTGACTCAGCGAAGTCCTGTATTGCTTCATCTGATGGACTCGTTGTATATGTTGGATTTGTATGTGTAGTATCTTCAAGAGATTTTTTGTAGTATTTTTCCATCACATCATACACATCTTTTATAGTTTCTAACACATACTTATGTTCTTTGCCATCAGTCTTTACAATTAAAGGTGATTTATTATCACAATATAACCATTCGTACAAGACATAACTTATACCCACATCGGTATAGTGCTGATAAAATACAGCATCCATTAAAGTTTCGTCTAACTCGTAAAACGCATCAAAAAATTCAGGCTTAACAAGTATTTTATAGCATTCGTCTATTACTGCTTGTCTCTTTTGATATTTACTTATTATTTCTTCAAACTTTGAATATTCCATCTTATTCCTTAATTAAACAAACCTTTGAAAAAATTTGAAATTTTTTGTAAGAATGTTTCTGATACTACTGTTGAAGTTTCTGTTGAAGTTTCCGTTTCTTTATTAGCATAGTTTTCATAAAACTCATCTTGGTCTTTCTTCAATGCTTCTTCTGCACGTTTTGCTGCTCTACGAGCAGTGCTGATTGTAACTCCAAATTTCTTTGAAATTTCATCCCATGTTCTTTCGCCTAAACGTTCTACATAGATTTTTGTGTCTAAATCTGGTGTTGTGCTTTGTTTTCTACCCATTTTTCTTACCTTCCGTATATTGTTGTACTGCTTTTGCAAAATCTGAACTACTTTCTTTCGCAATTCTTATCTTGTTAAATTCTACATATTTATCTACTCTATCTTTAGCTATGTAGATAAAATCTACATCAGAATTTACTCTTGCTAGAATAGCTTTCATTGAACTTATTCTTTGTTCTGCACTTAAATCATCCACATTAAATGAGTCATTAATTAACATAAAACCTGCTTGAATAGCACTTAAAGCTAAGTTAATTAATGAAATACTATCCATCTGGTCATTATTTAATACTTTTTCATATTCATAAACCATCTTAGCAATTCTGTTAATCTGTCTGTAAGCTGCTTCACCTTGTTCTTTAGCTAATTCTTCTTGTTTTTGAATTTCTTTTTCATCCATTAGTTTTCTTTACTCCCAAATTTATCTTTTATCTCTTTTGCTGTTTCATCTGCTGCTGCAATTAGCATGTTTATACCTTTATTAGTTCTATCTATATCTAAATTTATTTGTTGTTCTTTAGCTAACTCTTTAAATATTGATAAAGTATATTCTAACTTCTCTTTCATTTTCTCTGTTGTATAAGACATTCTAAGGTCACATAAAATTGTAAACACTATTGTTTGTATACTTTCTTCTAATTCTTCATACAATATCTTATAATCATAATCTTGCAAATCTCTTAAATCATGTACATTAATTATGTGTTCGTCTTCCTCACATCTAAAGCACTCAACGGTGTATTCTTTAACTCCGTCAATAACTTCTACATATCCTATACTACACCCATCTTTAGGGCAAATCGCTTTCTTCTTCATATTTATATTATACCATGAATCTTTTTATTTGTCAACCCATGTTTCTAAAATATTTTTAACTTTTTTACAAAATAAACCTATATGATAACCATCAATTAATCCGTGATGTGCACTTATACTAATAGGTAACTTACCTCTTACAATACTCCCTGCAATAATAGCAGGAACATCACAAGTATCTCTATTAAAAGGTTGCTGAACTGCGGTAAACTTTGCTCCTGGAATTAGTGATACATATATTAAATCTTTTCTATTTCCACCCTTACAATAGAATGTATCTCTTTTAAATGCTTCTTTTAATGCTTGATTAATATTTTTAACTGTTATATCAAACCAATCGGTACAGTAACTTGCAGTTGCAAATTTAAAAGTATTAATTTCATTTTTAGTATGTACGGTAAAACCTAAATCTACTTTCTTATGCTCTACAATAGGATTACTCCAACAAAAACCAGGGAGAAGCCTATACCTAAAATTTTCTATTTCATTAGCTGCTTTTAATATAGCTGCAAGAATCTCTGCATTAGATGCATCAAATGCTTTTTTAAAACTAATCTCAGTAGTTATAGATACTACTGGGTTATCCATTTTATCAAAGTGTTTAAATATCTCGTATCTTTTATCTGCATTACTTTGCATATTTTGTACCACCAAGAGCCTTATATGCTTTCTTTACAAATTCTACAAAAGTATCTTTATCAGTAGCATCAAGAGCTTTATCTAAATGTTTTAAAGCTATTTCTGAATCTGCTTGTAGTTCTGCTTTTTCAAAATCTACACTATGTACAAATTCTTCATCTTTATTCGGAAAAAATAAATAACCTAAACAGTAACAAAAGAAGCCAATAGTATATAATCCCGCCAACACTAAAAATGTATAAGGTATTACTGGAAAAGATATATAAAGAATCAGAAATGAAAGAACAATAAATGCTACAGTTATTCCAATGAGTAATCTTAAAATATGCATTCCAAATTTTTTTAACTTTTCTAACATATTGTTGGTCCCCCATTATTAGGTGCAAGAGAATCTGGTCCAATCAATGTATCACCCTTTATTTCACATATAGGACCGTTAGGCATATACGGTAAATTCGGGAAATACGGTTGGGGCGTAGTTTTTTCTACAACAACATATTTATTCATTTCTAAAATCTGTATCTTACTAAGAACAATCAACATATCTGCTTCTAGACTACTTAACTTCTCAAATATTTTATTTAAATCTTCAAATATATTTTTATTTTCTAATTTATCTTTTTTCATAATAACCCTCTTTTTTTATTATACCATGAATCTTGGTATTTGTCAACCCTTAGCTCAATAATTTTAAAATTGTACTTTTTGATTTTAATCCGTTTAGTCTAGATACTTCTTCACCGTTCTTGAAGAGTACGAGTGTAGGTACACCCGTTATATTATACTCTTGTGCTATTTTGTGGAATTCACCACCGTCTATTTTAGCTATTACTACGGTATCATCTGATTCTTCTGCAATTTCATCTATAATTGGTGCCATCTTTTTACAAGGTCCACACCAAGATGAATAAAAGTCAATTAATACCTTTTCGTTATTTTCTAATACTTCTTTAATAGTTTCTTGTGTTAATTCTAATGTCATTTTTTAATCCTTATCTTATATAATCTAATTCTAGTATACCATGCTAAACTTTATTTGTCAACCCTATTACTTCCAGAATTCTATCAACCCTTTCAGAATCTTTACAATCTAAATAATCATAAGGTACATCATGACTATCTAACCAAGATTCTAAGGCAAGACCTACTGCATCTGATTCTTCTTCTGTTTGATAACGTCCTTTAGGGTTGTACTTCTTATTTCTTTTTAGTAGAAAATTATATATTTCAACTCCGTCTTCTTTAGCCATACTATAAAAATCTTCTACAATACTATAAAAATTATCATTACCATTAAAATATAAATTATAGAAAGCACCTAAAAATACAGGGCTATCAGAAATTATGTAATCTACTTTATTAAATAGTCTTGATTGTTGATGAATCTCTTTACCTGTAATATAATATTGAGAGTACTTAGTAATTTTAGTACCTTCCCATGCCCATTTCTTAACCCATTCTTGGCATAATTCTGCATCTAAACTCATGTACTTCATACTTGCAAATAAATCTGCAGAGGTTGTTGATTTACCTGCTGAAGGTTGTCCAAATAAATTTATTAATATTGTCATTATACTTCTCCCTCTATTTCCTCAATGATTTCTTGTTTTTCTATTATAGCTTTCTTCAAACTACGTATCTTCTTTTCATAATCTTTTATTTCTTCTCTATATCGTTTAGGTAGTTCTGTATCTGCTAGTACCCATTGACATTCCCATACAAATCTTTTATAAATATCTATCTCTTCTGATAAATATTCTTTTTCAGAGTATTCTTTTTCGTTCTTTAAATCTTCTTCTAATTTTTTAATATGCTCTTGTGAACTATTTAATAAGTTATTTATTTTGTCAGTATCAAAATTATGGTGCAAAAAGAATTTTAGTGCCTCAATTCTTCTACCAAACATAGCATTATCATAACATGTAGAATAGTGCTCTATATAATCACTTTTATCTATTCTACTATCATAATCTTTTATTCTTTCTTCTACTTCAATTCTATGTCTCATTATAATCCTTAATAATTTGTAACATACAAAGCTAACCCTGCTTCTTGTGCTAATTTTATAGAATGTGCTGTCCCTTTAGAAACCCCATCCCAAAAAGCAAAAACTACATTAGCATATTCTATAATTTGCTTATTTCTTTGATACCCTGCTTTCTTCCCTTGACCTTCCCAATCAGCTTCAAAAACCATTAAACCAAAGCCATACTTCTTAGCTAATTTATCTGCTAAAGAATCTGCACCTTTAGCACCTCCAGATACTATGGTAATCTTATCTACGGATTCTATACTTGCAATATAATCACAAATAACATTGTCCATAAGAGCAAAATCACTAAAATCTCTACCACCAACTATTGCTATATTAATTTTTGTCATTCTTTAAACCTTTTTTTAATAATTTAATTAATCTTGGTAAATCTTCAGTTTTTAATATAGTATCTCCCCATGGATAGTTTATTGAATTAGGGTTTACTACGTATCTTAATGCTAACCATAGTCTTTTAAAGATACTCATATGTGGGTAAAACTGAGAATCTACTGAAACCATATTATCTTCATCTAGAACAAACCTAAGAGTATGTTCTGGTGAGAAACATTCACAGTTAAAATATTCTACTATCATAATTCCCATACCTCCACATTAAATTCTTCTAATTGTTCATTTATTATTTCTTCTACTATATTCCAATCACCATTTGCTAATCCACAACCTATTTTAGGCATTGCAATATCCTTGTCTAGCATAAACATTACTTTTACATAACTCATACATATTCTTATAGCAGCGTAATCTACATATGTTATATTTTTGTCTCTACCATAGTATTCTTGTGTAATTGCATTAAGTATAATTCTTTTATCATGTGTAGGTGCTACAATAACATCACCTAATCTTAATCCATGTTCTAAGTAATGATTCCTATAAGTTAAATATGCTACGGGGTATTGTTCTTTTATTTGCAAAGCAATACCACTACCCATTACACCTTGAGCGTTACAACCGTGCATTATTAGCTTACATTCAGTGTCAAATACATTTCCTTTTTTATATATTATAGTCATTAGTAATCCTCTGGTCTCATTCTTGGTACTACTGAATCAATGTACCCATTATCTTCTGTAAATATAGGGATATTTTTTGTTTGAAATCCGTAGTCTCCTTTAGTAATCATTCTACCCATTTTAAGACCTGAATCTAGCTTACTAGAATCATAACCTGCTTCTGTAATCATCTCATATAAATCTTTTTGATTTTTACCTTGTAATTGATTATGTGAAAACATTGATTGTGCTATCATCTGTAACGAATTTCTCATTGCATCTTTCTGTCTCCAAATAAAATAATTTTCTACTTCTACTTTATCTGCAATGCTAAATACTCTAGCATCAAACATAGCTAACTTAGTGATTCTTTCATCTAAACCATCAAATTTTTTAACCTCGTCATTAAAAAATGCTGTAGCCATAGATGCTGATACAGAAGCAATCTTTTGAATGTTTCCATCAAACCAAGCATCAGTTGTATCTTTATCAAAATCTGTTAGTAAGATTGAAATCTCATCTGATTGTACATAAGCACATTTAGCACCCATAATCTCCTGACACATTCTTATAGTTGTTGCATTCATCGCAAAGGTTAATTGTAAATCAAAGGGTCTTTCACATTTCTTTGTTAAACTATGAAATGCTTTACCATCTACCCTAATGATTGTGTATGCTCTACGAGGAAGATAGTATCGTGTTCTATTCTCATAGTTGAGCTTAATTCTCGTGCCCAAATCATCTCTCATTTTTATTACCCCCCACATAGGCCCACTCATAACCACCTGTAGTTTTCCTGTTTCCTTTACAAACACTACATATATGACTTTTATTTATTCCATAAAATGCTGCTGCCTCAACAGCACTATTAAATATTTTTCCAGTTGTCACATTAATCACCTTTTTTCCTATCTTATCTTTCGTTTCTTTTGATAATTTCTTACCTTTATGAACTCTGCTTACTTTTTCCTTAAACTCTTCACTACGCTTACACCCAAGAGCGTGTTTATTACCTTTACTTGACTCACTCATCTTTCGTTTAGTTTCTTCTGACATATTTTTTGCAGTTATACTCATCTTTCTTTTAGTTTCTTCTGAAAGTTCCATCCCTTTATTAGACGGCGGTAGTGTCCCTAATTTTTTATGAGTCTTACTTATTTTTTGTTTTGTTTGTTCAGAATGCTTCCTTCCTAATTTTATTTTTCTAATTTTATTTCTAAATTCTAAAGTTCGCATAACTCCAAGTGAACTTCCTGCTTCAAGACACATGTTATAACCTACTAACCTATTACACGCATTTAACTTATCTATCCAATACTGTTCCCTTTCCAATAACTCTTTCTTTAATATATCTTTATTTTCGTTATGTTCTACATATTCTATTATTTCCCAAATAAAATTCTCTTTGCCATATTTATTGTAAGCATTTTGTAAATGTTTATTATCATGCTTATTTTGTTTTAGTCTATAGAAATGTAAGTATCTTCTACTTTTTAAATTCACGCTACTTCCAACATAAACTTTGTCATTAATTAAACTTACTATCTTATAAATTCCAATTTTCGTCATTTTATTATACTCCTGTATTATACTAGCTAATATAAAATATAATATTTGGTCTATTTTCTATCCTCATAGTTATGCTTCATTCTATCGCCTAAATTATCTTTCATTATTAATTTTCCTCTTCTTTATATCCTACTAAGCATATTTCTTCTTCTAATTTATATTCTCTAAGTTTAAACGAGCTTGGATGACACGGAGAACTATACATGGCTGAAAAGTTATACTCCCACCATAAAAGATTTTCCTTATCGTAAATCCACTTACGTATCATAGAACTTCCAGTATTAAATACTTGTCCTTCCCATTCATCGGAGTTCTGGTCGTTCACAAAACTCTTTACTTTTGAAATAGCTTTCTCTTTACTTAGTGTCCTATATACTACAGTTTTACCTTTACCATTAGCAGGGTACTCTGTTATTTCAAAATAAGTGTTATTCATTTTATTTTCTCCTTTTATAAAGCCTCTTAAAACGCTTTCATTTGTAATGGTCTATATTCTCAAAATTAAGTTCATTAATTTTTGGCCACAAAGTACCATAATCCGATAACCAAAACTTCTCTAGAATTGTAGAATAAACTAGCATATTAGGTACACCTGATTTAAATATTCTATCATCTTCATTATTTAAAATCTTACTTAAAGCTGCTGCACAAGCTACGCTTCTACAAACTCCTGCGAAGCAATGTACTACTATTAAATCTACTTTATCAATATTCTTTTCTACAAAGTTTAGTATATTCCTAGCGTGGTCCTCTGAAAAGAATATATAATTATTCTTCTCTTCTCTGTTATCTAGTATTTCTCTATGTCTGTCACTTAAGTCATCAAAGCATACTTTAAGTAATTCAACTCTATTTTCATTATCTGGAATTTCTGCAGGTGTTGAATCTCCTCCTGTAGTCCCATATATAGATATGAGAATATGAGGTTCAGTTATTTTTTCTTGAACCCAATCTGCTTCTGCTTCTTTTCTTGATAATACTTTAAAATTAATTTTCTTCATTTTTACACCTATATTGTGAATCTATCTTTATTTCATCTAATGCTAAATTTCTTACTAATCTATCTACTTCTTTATCACCTAGTTGTTTAAATTCTTTCTCTTCTTTTTCTTTACGACTTTTTACACCTTTTAAATACTGTTTAAAAATATCTGGTTGTTTTTTCTTAATATTTTTTAACTCAAACTCAATATCATTATTCCAACCTTTATAGTTATCTGCGTTGTCCATCATGCGTTCTACATCACGTTCTACTCGTTCTTTTGCTTCTTCTAAATAGAAGTTAATTAATTCTTCTTTAGTTGCATCATACCCTACAGTACAATCTACACAAGATGAATATATACAATAATTTCCGTTATTTTGCTTTATTAATATATGCCCCATTATTTTCCTCCTGTATTATTACAACAAACAGTATATCCTACTGTTCCACCACCTTCGTCACAGACTTCTATCAGCGAACAAAAGTTATCATCTTCTAAAAATCTGTTCCATATTTCTTCATTTGCTGTTATTTCACCTGTAGTGGGCCACCGACATCCACCACCACAAAACGGGCAAACTGTTTCATCATAATCTACATATATCATTTACTTTTCCTCTGGAACCCTAGGGATTCTATTGCACTTCTATATTTTCTCATACGATTTTCCATTTTCTGACCCTGCTTCTTAGCATAATAAATAATATCAAGAACTTCATTAATCTCATCATTAGTAAATGATTTCTTATTTCTTATTCTTCTCAACCTATCTATCATAGCATTATGATTTTTACAAAGTGTATTTTCGAATTTATTCGTCACAGTTACTATAATCCCATTCAATTTCTTTTAACGCTTTTAATAAATCTTTACTGTCTTCTACCATATCATCAAACGATTCTGGGTAATAGCAGTGCTCTCTAGTTAAGGTGTGGGAAGTATCTACCCATTCAGACCAATCGCCTTTTTCATGAATCCAACATCTACCAGTTTGCTTTATATATAATGTTAAATAGAAAAAAGTAGCTTCTTCTAAAGTAGAACCCCATATTTTAAATTTTGTGTTGTAACAATCGTCTACAAAATCGTGATAACCATTACCTATCTCGTAACAATTTTTCGAAATCCACAATATATGATTTGAATCCTGTATTGCTTTAATTATCTTGAATTGATTTGAAAGTAATTTAAAATTAGGGTATACCTTTTTAGAATTAACTACTTTTGGTTCTATTTCTAATAATTTATGTAATCTAGTTTTTCCCACAGAGTTATTCTCCTACTAATACATAAATATTATACCATGCTTTTTATGTTTTGTCAACCTCTAAGTTTGCATAGTATGTTAGAGCTTTTTCTGCTGCTTGCTGTTTAGTAATACCTGTTTTTTCACTGTACTCTGTTAATAGAGCATCTACTTCAGGTGTTAGTTGGACAATCCATACTCCTGCATCTCTTTTTATTCTTTTTAGTTGTCTATGAGTTTTCTTCCACGTTTTTTTCTTATTATTCTTTTTCATTATACTCTGCCTGTGCTTCCAAATCCGCCAGCACCCCTATCTGTTTCTTGTAGTTCTTCTACTTCAATAAAATTAAAGTGTACTATTTCTCTTGGTACTATTTGAACTAAACGATTAGGTAATTTTAAATCAGGTGCGTTTTTATCTATCTTTATTAATGGTACTTTTATAGCCCCCAAATAAGTTCTATCTATAATACCGACACTATTGCCTAAAATATACCCACTTTTTATAATTGAGCTACGTGGAACCAAATCGTAATAATAACCAAACGGAGGAGTTACTTTTATTCCTGTATCATATAATTCTACTTCTCCAATTCTTTTTTCAAGCGATAAAAGAGTCAAGTCATATCCTGAATCACTTACACGTTCTTTAAATGGAAAAACTGCATCTTCCCTAGTTTTTGCAAAATATGAATTACCTTTATTAGTATAAGAATATTTCCCATTTAGTTTCGGTTCCCATAAGCATATATCCATATACAACTCATACTTTCTTAGCATCTTATATTTACACTTATCATATAACTTTCCTAAAAAATCTAAAGCATTTACCCCATAATAGTTTATACTCCCTTTATTTATTTTATAAGGGATTCCTACTTTCTCGCCAATAAATAATAAAAATTCCTCAGATATACTTGCTATGCTACATTCTGGAGCTCTACTTTTTTTTATATTTCCATCCCCCTCAAATAAACCTCTTAAGAAATGAAAGAATAAACTATCTTCTAAATCTACGCCAGTTAATTTATCTGCTTTTTTACCATAATTTTCTAATTTCAATAAGTTTAAAGCATCCTGCATTATTTCTTTAGAACTAATTGTATATGACTTTATTCTATCATTTTTATCGACTATAGGTATTTTTGTGCAAAATTCTTTCTGTATTGTTTTTAATATATCAATATCTCTCTTATCTATTGCAATAGTTATAGTATTCTTACCAATACATCCATCGCTCGCAAGCCAACCTAATAGCCACGACTTAAATTCGGTATCTATAACTTTAAACATACTTTCATCAAATATATATATTTTATTACCATTATTTACACCTGTATTATTATTAGACCTGTACTCTCCAGAGCATTTGCGTGTGCAAAAATTAGTTTTAGTAATATGGGACGGTTTTTTATGCATAGGTTTACCACAATTAGAGCAAAAACAATTTGGTGGCTTACTATTGTTTTTGCCCATGCATTCTACAGAGCACGTAAATTTCTTAGTTTTTGATTTGGAATATCTAGTGTGTGTAATTTCTATTTCTTTACCACATACAACACATGTTTCTTTTAATGTTTTCAAATTATCTACCTTTCATTATTATCTTCTTAACTATAATCTACATTACATAATCTATGAACTTGTTTTACGTAGTCTATAGACTTTTCTGGTGTCTTCAATCTCTTTAGTACTTTATGTAGTGAAATATTACCTTCACTTTGTTTCTTAAATTTTTCTAGTACATCAGCAATATCTGTAAAACTCATAGTGTTATGTTTTTTACCAATTTTCTTAAACGCACCATCTATATAAACTTCATTTGTATTTTTACAAGGTACTACTTTTCTTGTATAATCTTTAGTTTTTGAATCAATCTCATAGTAACATAGTTCTCTATTTTCATTATAGTCTTGAACATCTATCCTAGTTAAACTACCCATTCTAATAAGTATTGAATTACCCACAAATTCCTCTTCATAAGGTTTATGGTCATGACCTAGTATTACCATATAGTAATTTAGTTTTTTAATATCTTCTTTTGTTAAACTTTCTTTTGGAGCTAAGTCCATTTCATAGTAGTTATGCCCTATTAATATTTTATTATTATCTGTATCTACAGGTATACTTTCCGTATCTTTCATTACTAAAGATACTTCAAACTCTACTCCGTCTATCTCAAATCCAGACATCCTTAAATCTATTGCGTCTGTATAGTATAAACTACCTAAAGTAGTCCTGTCTAACATAGTATAGTTACCATGAAAAGTGTCGTGATTTCCAGGTACTATAATAAACTTATTTTTATGCTTACTAAAAAAATTATAGCATTTATTAAACAAATAAGTAGAATTACTACAAATATGAAATAAATCACCTGCTACAATAACTTTATCTGAATTATTTGCAATATAATCTAATTTACTTAGAGCAGCTTCTAAATAGTTATCTTTCCTGCAACGCATATTACGTTCACAAATATGTACATCAGTGCACACCGCTATTTTAGACATTATTAACCTCTTTTAAATATTTCCACATGTAACCTCCCGCTGTTTTTCTTTTACCTTTACAAACTAACGAAATATTCCCATTATTCTTTATTTTACATTTAATACCTGCCTCTTTAACACTTCTAAATACTTCTCCAGTTGTTATATTTATTACAGGGATATTTAATTTTTCTTTTATTAATTCTTTCATTTCTTCTGTTATGACCTTACCTTTATGTAATTTACTCATTCGCTCCTTAAATAAATTTATCTCATTTAATGTACGCTTTCTTTTTTTCTGTGCTAGACTCATATTATTCCTAGCTTCATCTGTGGGGGAGTACCCTTTATGAGCCTCACTTAATTTTTTCTTTTGTTCTTCTGTACGTTTACTCCCTCTGGTATACTTACCGTTCTTATTACCTTTATTGGCAATACTTATTTTTTTCTTGGTTTCTTCAGAATGTTTAAAATTTCGTTCTTTTAAAGAATTACTAAGATTACTTCTTGCTACATCTTTTTCTTCTTGGGTTCTATTTTTTAAAGTTTCTTTTCTTCTTTTAAGAGTCTCTTGAGAAAGTTTTTTACCTTTATTGGCAAGACTAATCTTGTACTTAGCTGATTCAGATAATCGTCTTCCTAAATTGCTTCCTGCTTTTTCACATATATTATACCCTAAATTTCTATCACAAACATTTAATACATCTATCCAATATTGTTCTCTTTCTAGTATCTTACCCTTATCAAGTTCTTTATCCCCTGTTACTTCAATATACTCAATTACTTCCCATTTAAAATTTTCTTTTTTATATTTATTATAAGAATTTTGTAAATGATTGTTCTCATGCTTTCCCAATTCTAGTCTTCTAAAGTGGTCATATTTTCTACTTTTTAAATTTATACTGCTTCCCACATAAATTTTTTCGTTTATTAAATTAACTATTTTGTAAATCCCTGCTGTCTTTTTCATATTCTATCCCCTTTATTTAAAATATAATAAATAAAGTCGATTTTATATTATGTTATATGTATATCTGTACATACAGCTATCTTCATTTATAAATTTATCCTTTTTATTTTTTTAACTAATTCCTTAAGAGGTTTTTTATTAGACGCTGATAACATCATCTCTATTTCAATTAACCTAATCATTATGAAAGCCTCTTTATTTGTCTTCTTTGGATTTATTTTATCAAGTAAAATATCATCAATTAAAAAATAAACATAATATAACCATTCTACTTCATATCTTTCTAATTTTAAATTAGAATACACAGAATTTATTGCCCCTAAAAGTTTAGATGTTTCTTCTTTAATCCCCAGAAATTTTTTTCTTGTCTCTTGTGTTAATTCCATCTTCAGTACTTTCTTCTCTGTCTTCGTTGTTCCATAGATATTCTACTTCAGTTGTATAATCTAGTATAAGAATTCTATCTATAGCCCCTGTTATTATATTTCTAAGTGTTTTCCTATTAGTTATCTTTTTATTATAAGTAATGTAATAAAAACTAATAGTTTTAGTTAAGTTTTTAGTTATTTTGTAATTCTCTATTAGAAAGAGTATTTCCTCTATCGTAAATTTTAGAATACGGGGGTTATTTAACTTGTTTTTAATAATGCTCTCCCTACTATTAACTCTCCCTTTATTACTCTCAGATATTTTTCTACGGTGCTCATCAGAAATAATTTTACCTTTATTACCTTCACTTATTTGTTTCTTTTGTTTTTCTGAAATTGGTTTGTATCCCTTTAATTTCCTACCTACGTGCATTTTTTCTACACTCTCTCTTGATATTATTTTACCTTTATTAAATTCACTTATTTTTCTTTTTGTTTCTTCCGATAGTTTCTTCCCTTTAGCACCTTCAGACATTCTTTTTCTACCTTCTTTGGAGATAATTCTACCTTTGTTAGCACAGCCTATTTTATTTTTAGTCTCTTTTGTGTGCCATTCTTCCCCATTACTCTTTCTTGTTTCTACTTGTTTTTTAATTGATTCTAAAGTTCTTGTAGTACCCAGAGGACTTCCTGCCTTAGGTAAAATATTGTAGCCGTAGATATTGTTAAAAGACATGTAAGCATCAATATGTAACTGCTCTGCTCGAAGTAATTTTTTCTTGAGTATTAGTCTATTATTTTCTCTTATGTATTCTATTATTTCAAATTTAAAATTTTCTTCTCCATACTTATTGTAGGAACTTTGCAAGTGTTTATTACCGTGTTTATTATCTAATAAATCTTTAAAATGTTTGTACTTCCTACTTTTTAAATTTACCGAACTCCCAACATACATTTTATTATTTACTAAATTAATTATTCTATATATTCCTGATTTTGCCATTTAACTATCTCCTTTAGTTTAAAATATAATAAATGGTCGATTTTTTATTAATTTCTTTCTAGTAACTGTACGTGACCATCATTAATTAAGTACGTTTTATTGGCATACTCCATAAATCTTTCATCGTGTGTTATAATAATAATCGAAAAGTCTTTTTCATCACACATTTGTTTCATAAATTCAAAAAATCTAGGGACGTAATGTGCAGATAATGCAGAGTATTTTTCATCTAAAAATAGTATTTTACTATCTTTATTTAATAAATAATACATCTTTAAAACAAAAGAAATAATGGTTCTTACCCCTTGACCTACTCCATCTTTCAAGTCTACTTCAAAATCTTCGTCCAAGTCTAAGAGGGTAATATCAAGAGTTTTACCTCCCCTTTTATCCTCAAGAATCATATTTACCATATAGTTTTTATCGAACATAATATATTGTAAAGCAGTATTTAAAGTTTCCTTTAACGCTCCAATACTTTCTTCGTACATAATATCTATAGCTTTTACATAAAATG
>Ga0172381_10002362_pt1 | contig 20858 bp, 12 predicted proteins | sample Leawel6488metaG_FD_119754 | JGI IMG/M metagenome (GOLD analysis project Ga0172381, IMG submission 119754) | Leachate microbial communities from a municipal landfill in Southern Ontario, Canada - Leachate well 64-88 metaG | ecosystem: Engineered > Solid waste > Landfill > Unclassified | place...
AGACGGTACAGCTTTTGGTATAATAGCTGATAATACCTGGAAGCAAAAACTTATTTTGAATGATAGCATCAAATTCATCTCTGAAGGCCCTGCTTTTCGTGTAATCGTTATACAAAAAGACTCTCCTCAGGCTGTTTTGACAGCCTTGTCTGAACTTGTTGGAAAAATGGATTTGCCCCCGCTCTGGAGTCTGGGATATCAACAATGCCGTTATTCTTATTTTCCTGATAGTAGAGTAAAACAAATTGCAGATGAATTTCGTAACCGGAAAATTCCTTGCGATGTAATATGGTTTGACATAGATTATATGGATAAATTCAAAGTTTTTACGTTTGATAAAAATATCTTTCCTGACCCTAAAGGTTTAAATGATTATCTTCATGATAGAAGCTTTAAAACTATTTGGATGATTGATCCTGGGATTAAAGCAGAAGAAGGATACATGGTGTATGATTCCGGCTCAAAAGGCAACCATTGGATTAAAGATAAGAACGGCAAGGATTTTGTTGGTAAAGTGTGGCCTGGTGATTGTAAATTTCCGGATTTCACAAGGCCACAAACGCAAAAATGGTGGAGTGACTTCTATAAGGATTTTATGGCAACAGGTATAGACGGCGTTTGGAATGATATGAATGAACCGTCTGTTTTTGAGGTGGATAGTAAAACCATGCCAATTGATAATCAACACCGTGGTGGGGAGCTCTTGCCCCCGGGGCCGCATCTCCGTTACCATAATGTGTACGGTATGCTGATGATCAAATTTTCACGCGAAGGAATTTTGAAAGTTCATCCTGATAAACGGCCTTTCATTCTTTCGAGGTCTGGGTATCTGGGAAGCCATCGTTATGGTGCAACCTGGACTGGAGACAACATGGCTTCCACCGATCATCTCCGGCTTTCCATTCCTATGTCTCTCAATTTAGGGCTTTCAGGTCAATTTTTTAACGGTGCTGATATTGGTGGATTTGCAGAAAATACAACGCCTGAGCTTTTTGGACAGTGGATAGCATTGGGTGCTTTTTATCCATTTTCCAGAGGACATGCATGCAAGGGCTCGAATGACAAAGAACCCTGGGCTTTTGGTCCTGAGATTGAAAAAGTATCACAGATGGCCTTGAACAGACGCTATCGACTTCTTCCATATCTCTATACACTGTTTCAGGAGGCATCTTCAACAGGTGTACCTGTGATGCGTCCCATCTTTTTTGCTGATATAAAGGATACGACACTTCGTCGTGAAGAACAATCATTTCTTTTGGGTAAGGATTTGATGGTTATTCCAAAATGGGCAAAAAATCCGGCCATGCCAAAAGGAATTTGGAGAAACATTTCCATTGCTGGTGAAAACAGTCAGAATGATCAGTATCAACCGGATGTAAAAATTCGTGAAGGTGCTATTGTTCCGGTTGGAAAATGCATTCAGAATACGACAGAATATAGCACCGACTCGCTGACACTGATTATTTCAACCAATGCCAATGGTTTTGCAGAAGGAAGATTGTATGAAGATGCCGGTGATGGGTTTGGTTATAAACAGGGTCAGTATGCTTTTTGGACTTTCTCTGCCAGCACAAAAAGCGGAGTCGTAACGGTGAAAGCCAGAAAATCTGAAGGGCGATTATCTTCAAAACCAAAAATGTTTAAAGTCATGCTATATACAAAAAATGGTGTTATTGAAAGTGCCTGGAAAAAAGGCCCAGTCTTAAATATAAAATTTAGGTGAGAAAGTAGATTTTTGCTGTATCTTTAATGGTGGAGTCGTCATTTTATACTTTTATCGCATGAAAAGGATTTTGATTTTTCTCAGTTTATTAATTTTTTCGTTTGAGCTTTTTGCCTCTATCTCAATTAATAGACTTGAACCATCTTTTTGGTGGGCAGGTATGAGAACTTCAGAGTTTCAAATTATGGTTTATGGAACGAACATTGGTAATGCAAAGGTTCTGTGTCAGACTCCAGGAGTCTTGTTAAAAAGTGTTGTAAAGGCTGAAAGTCCCAATTATTTGTTCCTGTATTTAGACTTGAGCCATGCTATTCCAGGAAAAATTGATCTGCTTTTTAAGCAAGGGAAGGAAAAGAAAACGGTTAGTTATGAGCTGAAGGCCAGAACGGCTGCTCCTGAATCCCGTAAAGGTTTTACTACTGCAGATGTGCTTTATTTGTTGATGCCTGACCGATTTTCCAATGCGAATTCGGAAAATGACAATCAAAAGATGAAGTATTGCACTGTAAATGTGAATCGTAGTGATCCTGGTTCCCGTCATGGAGGAGATTTGGCTGGAATCAAGCAACATCTGGATTACATCGCAGATCTTGGAGTCACCGCCATCTGGCTTAATCCGGTTCTTGAAAATGATATGCCCGGAGGGGCTTATCACGGTTATGCAATCACGGACTTTTATAGAATTGATCCACGTCTTGGTACAAACGAAGACTATAAAAACCTGATATGCGAAGCCCACCAAAGAGGATTAAAGGTGGTTATGGATATGATATTCAATCATTGTGGCAGCGAACATATTTGGAGAAAAGATCCACCCTTTAAAGATTGGTTTAATTCCCCGGATAAATTGATTCAAACAAATCATGCTAAAAATGTAAGATACGATCCTTATGCCTCCGATTACGACAAAAAGAATCTGTATGATGGTTGGTTTGTTGAAAGTATGCCGGATTTGAACCAACGGAATCAGCATTTGGCCAAATATCTCATTCAGAATAGTCTCTGGTGGATTGAATATGCTGAGATTGACGGCATACGTCAAGATACTTATCCATATACAGATACGTCAATGATGTCTGAATGGTGTAAGGATGTTATGATTGAATATCCAAACTTTAATATTGTCGGTGAAATCTGGTTGGAAAATACTGTTGGAGGAGCAATCTGGCAAGCGCATAGTCATTTGAATAAAGGGGTAGACTCTGAGTTGAAAACGGTGATGGATTTTGCATTAATGAACGCTTCGTTTGATGCTTTTAACCAAGAAACAAATGGGGAGAATGGCCTTAGCCGGCTCTATGATATCTTAGGCCTTGATTTCCTCTATCAAGATGTGAACAACTTGTTGGTTTTTTTTGAGAATCATGATACGGAAAGGTTTTTACGCGAGAGACCTCAGGACTTATCCGTTTTCAAACAAGCTTATGCTTTCTTGTTTACCACCCGCGGTATTCCTCAGCTTTATTACGGTGCTGAAATATTAATGAATGGAGAGAAAAAAGGAAATGATGGAAATGTCCGTCTGGACTTCCCCGGAGGTTGGAAAAATGATTCTGTGAATGCTTTTACACCTGAGGGACGATCTGTTATTCAGAATGAAGCGTTTAACTATATGAGGAAACTATTGAATTGGCGAAAGAACAACGAAGTGATAGCCAAAGGCTCGCTTCTCCATTTTAAACCTCAAAATGGTGTGTATGTCTATTTGCGATCTTATAATGGGAAAAAAGTATTGGCGATACTAAACGGCGTTAGTACGAAAAATATCATTTCCTGGGATAAATATACAGAAATACTTATCGGTGCTTCATCTGGTAAAGATGTAATGACAGGAAAGACTGTCAGTTTTGAGAAAGAATTAACATTGGCTCCACGTGAGACGTTAATTCTTGAATTTTAGATTTTATGTCCAGAAGCTTGCGTCAACACATCTTTCATACAACGTAGCCGCCTGTTCCTTAGTTGTGAACAGGCGGCTTTTGGCTTTTTATCAATCGGTTACGAGATGTTCCTATCAAAATCTGTAACATTGTATGATGAATACACGGATTTGTTTGTTTTTGTAAGTGCTCTCTTTTGATTTCAAGTTGATAACTTTTATCTCCAAATCCACTACCGTGTTCAAATTATGTATATTTTTACACACGATAACCAAATCACTAACATACTGATACCATTTCATGGCTAAAAAAGATAAAATCATTTCCATCGAAGAATCCCTCTGGGACTCCGCCAACAAACTCCGCGGTACCGTCGAACCATCTGAATACAAACACGTCGTGCTCGGCCTCATTTTCCTCAAATTCGCCAGCGACAAATTCGAAGAACGTCGCAACGAACTCAAAGCCGAAGGCAAAGACAAATACCTCGACATGGTGGACTTCTACACCATGAAAAACGTATTCTATCTCCCCGAAATCTCCCGCTGGAGCTTCCTCAAAGACAACGCCAAACAGCCCGACATCGCCCTCAAAATAGACACCGCCCTCTTCACCGTCGAAAAGAGCAATCCCTCCCTCAAAGGCGCGCTGCCCGACAACTACTACTCCCGCCTCAACCTCGACGTGAGTAAACTCGCCTCCCTGCTCGACACCATCAACAACATCGACACTCTCCGCGACAAGCAGCAAGACATCGTGGGCCGCGTCTACGAATATTTCCTCAGCAAATTCGCCCTGGCAGAAGGCAAGGGCAAAGGCGAATTTTACACCCCCAAAAGCATCGTCAACCTCATCGCCGAAATGATCGAACCCTACAAAGGCAAAATCTACGACCCCTGCTGCGGCTCCGGCGGCATGTTCGTGCAATCCGTCAAATTCATCGAAAACCATCACGGGAACAAACGGGATATCTCCGTCTATGGGCAGGAGTATACCGCCACCACTTACAAGCTGGCCAAAATGAACCTTGCCATTCGCGGCATCTCCGCCAACCTCGGAGACATCCCCGAAAACACTTTCTTCCGTGACCAGCACAAAGACCTCAAGGCCGACTACATCATGGCCAACCCGCCATTCAATCAGAAACAGTGGCGCGCCGACAACGAGCTCACCGACGACCCCCGCTGGAACGGCTACGATGTGCCCCCTACCGGCAATGCCAACTATGCCTGGATCCTGAACATCGTCGCCAAACTTTCCGAAAACGGAGTGGCCGGTTTTCTCCTGGCCAATGGTGCTATCTCCGGTGGCGGAACGGAATACAATATCCGGAAGAAACTCATTGAAAACAATTTGATCGAAGCCATACTGGTGATGCCCAGAAATCTGTTTTATACAACCGACATCAGTGTAACGCTTTGGATTTTGAACAAAAACAAAAAGGCTCGTACTTTAGAAATCAACAACACGATAAAAAAATACCGAAACCGTGAACGCGAAATCTTGTTTATGGATTTACGGCAAATGGGCGAACCTTTCGAGAAAAAATACACACAGTTTGCCGAAACCGATATTCAAAAAATAGCCGGCACTTACCACCACTGGCAACAAACAGATGCTGAAACCTCCTATCAGAATGTACCGGAGTTTTGTTACAGTGCCACATTTGACGAAGTCGCCGCCAAAGACTTTTCCCTCGTGCCCAGCAAATACATCGAATTCATTAACCGCGACGAAAACATCGACTTCGACGAAAAGATGAAGTCCCTGCAAACCGAGTTCGTCGGATTGCTCAAAGCCGAAGAACAATCGAAGAAAGAATTACTGAACGTATTCAAAGAGTTGGGGTATGAGATCGAATTATAAAAGGTTGGGTGGCTACATACGGCAGGTTGATATTAGAAATCTCGAAGATAAAAAAAACAATCTTTTTGGAGTTTCAACTCAAAAGGTATTTATTCATTCCATAGCAAATACGATTGGGACTGACTTTAAAAGTTATAAGGTTATTAAAGAGGGTCAGTTTGCATACGTACCTGATACCTCACGAAGAGGCGATAAAATTGGAATTGCATTGCTTTCAGGAAAATATGAAGGTTTAGTTTCGCAGGCATATATAGTCTTTGAAGTTTCAGAGACAGAGAAGCTTATACCCGAATATCTTATGATGTGGTTTAAACGACCTGAATTTGACAGGTATGCCCGATATAAGTCCCAAGGAAGTGTCCGAGAAATTTTTGACTGGAATGAAATGTGCGATGTCCAACTTCCCATTCCTTCAATAGACAAACAAAAATCCATTGTCCAAGAATATAACACCCTGGCCAACCGCATTACCCTCAACAACCAACTCAACCAAAAGCTCGAAGAAACCGCCCAATCCATTTACAAACAATGGTTCGTCGACTTCGAATTCCCCGATGAAAATGGAAAACCATACAAAAGTAATGGTGGGGAAATGGTTGAAAGTGAGATGGGAGAAATTCCGCAGGGGTGGCGTGTCGGGACTTTGGAGGACTTAGGCAAAGTTGTTGGAGGTGCAACTCCATCAAAAGACAGAGAAGAATATTATACAAAAAATGGGATAGCATGGATAACGCCAAAAGACTTATCTGGGATAAACAGAAAGTTTGTTTCAAAAGGAGAAATTGATATAACTGAACTTGGCTACAAAAAAGCTAGTACTCAATTAATTCCATCTGGAAGCGTTCTTTTTTCATCAAGAGCACCAATTGGCTATATGGCAATTGCATTAAATGAACTTTGTACAAACCAAGGGTTCAAATCTATTGTTCCCGAAAAAAATATTGGTGCACCATATGTTTATTATTTTCTTCATTTCAAAAAAGTAGAAATTGCATGTGAAGCAACCGGTTCAACGTTTGATGAAGTTTCTGGAGCAATGATGAAGAACGTTGTTTCCCTTATTCCAGATGAACGAGTTGCACTGAAATTCAAAGAAATATGCGATCCGATTTTTAGTCAGCAAGAGAAATTTATAGTTCATGTAAGTATTAGCAATAATCTAAAAAATCTTTTACTGTCAAAGTTATCTTTTGTTGCTTAAAAGGGAGAATAAAGAAAAAGAAATGCAGATTTATGGAAAAAGAAGACGAAAAGAAATATATTCTTTTGCAAAATGGTTATTCAATTTCTTACAACAAGGCTGATTGTTTTGTGAATAATAATGTTCAGCAGAAAGACCAGAATAATCCTAAAGAATCAAAAGATCAAGCGGAGGAATTGAAAAAAGTATTTTACAATAATTACTTCAAGAAGCATTATAAAAACTTGATTTTTCTTACTGCAGCTGGAACATCATTGGATAATGGGGCTAACCCTGGTATGACTCGCACTGAATTATGGACTTTTGCTAAAAACGAAATAAAGGAGCTGATAAAAGCTTTTTTGCCTTGCAGTCCGAAACTAAAAGAAATTATAAGGAACAAAGATATCGAAGCTTTTCTTTCTTATATTATGCTCTATGAAAAGCTGAATGAGGAAAAATGTGATCAAATTCAACTTTTGAGAAAGGATTTAGAAAAAAAGATTGTTGAAGCGTGCGATCTTTCTCTTGATAAATCAGGACAGCATATAGACTTTTTGAATAAGATTGCAGCGAGAAAACCAAGTGATCCTCGTGTGCAATTATTCACTACAAACTATGACACTCTTTTTGAACAAGCGGCTAATGAAGCCGGTTTTGTGATAATTGATGGTTTCTCCTTTACCCAACCCAGAAGATTCTCGGGAAGATATTTTGATTACGACTTTGTCTATAGAGAAAAGACGAGAGTGAAACAAGAAGAAAGTTTTGTTTCCAAGGTATTTCATTTATATAAACTACATGGATCATTGAATTGGACAAAAGAAGGAGAAAAAATAATCCAGCAAGATGAACCGGAAATACCTTTAATAATTTATCCGGCATCCGACAAATACGAAAGTTCTTATGAACAACCTTATTTTGAAATGATGTCTCGTTTCCAGCAAGCATTGCGCGATGAAAATGTTTTACTTGTTGTAATTGGATTTGGTTTCCAAGATAAACATATACAAAATGTGATCATTGAAGCCGTTGATCAAAATCCAAGTTTTCAGTTGGTTATTGTCAATTACAACAAAGATGAGGGAATAGAGACCTCATCTTTAGAACGTTTCTTTAAGGATGTTGATAACTTAGAGGTCAAACGAAATGTAACGATTGTTTTTGATAAATTTAGCAATTTTACTGCGAATTATCCTGAAAATCAAACGTATGCAAAAGAAAACTATAATGAATCCATTCAATCATAATTATTTTTTGGGGTATATCAATGAAGTAACTCCTCAATATGTCAAAATACATTTTCCTTCATCCAACTTATTAGACACATTTTGTTATAAAGGAGTCTTTTATGCAGGTGGAAATGTAGGAAATTTTGTTGTTGTTGAAGGTGAAGAATATGGTTTCTTGGCTCGTATTATTGAAATTAACTTACCCGATAGTGAGAAAAAAGAAATTAGTGAAAAAGCAATTCAATACGATAATACAACCTTTCATCCTTCTGGAAAAGCTGAGTTATTATTGAGCTTTAGTGTATTTGAACCTCAGAAAACACAGAAAACGGTTTCAAAGTATCCTGCAATAGGTGCAAAAGTTTATGCTTGTTCAGACGAACAGATTGAGATTTATGTAAAAGAATTTGGCAAAAAAGAGAATGAAGCAGACAACGTTTATGCCGAAATAGGCAAGTTAACCTCCAACGATGCAAAATGTAATGTTTCTTTAAATGCGCTTTTTGGCAGACACTGTGCTATTGTTGGAACGACAGGTGGTGGAAAGAGTTGGACTGTTGCAAAGCTCATTGAGCTCGTTGTTCAAGAGACAAGGAATAAAGTGATCTTGATTGATGCTACTGGTGAGTATGAGAAACTCAGTGGAAAATCATTAATTTTTGGGAAGAACTCCTTTTTCCATTATTCGAATTTGACTGTAAATGACTTAATGGTACTACTTAAACCTGGAGGTCAGGTACAAGCGCCTAAGCTTTTAGAAGCAATTAAATCTCTAAAAATACTAAAAAAGCTAGAAGAAGTAGTAAATAAAGATCAAGGAGTAAAGCTATCTGAAAATGGATATCAAGTAGAAATTAATCCGGGACTTTATGAAGATATTAGAGTTAATAATGGTGCAGTAATCAAAAATAATCAGCTAATGCGTCCATATAATAGGTTTTATTCAAAATATATTCTTGATATTGATAATCCGTCTGCCAATTTTGATATTAAAAAGTTAGACAGCCAATTAATAAACGAATGTGTCTGGGATAATGACACAAATAGATGGGGAACGAGGCAAGATAATCAACTTAATCATTGCTCAAGTTTAATACTTAGAGCTAGATCTTTAATTAACAATCCTGATTTCTCTAGTATTTTCGGTTTTAATTGTTCAATAGATGATGAAATGGAAATTTCAAAGTCAATAAATAGTTTTTTAAAAAGCGAAGACCAGCTTTTGCGTCTTTCATTTAATAATGTTAGCTCTGATTTTCAGGTTAGAGAGATTTTAGTAAATGCATTAGGAAAGCTATTACTTAACAAGTCTATTGTTGGTGAATTTAAAATAAATCCAGTAATTGTTTTCATGGATGAAGCTCATCGGTTTTTAAATAAAAATGTAAAAGATGAATATTTTGAAGCAAGACCTTTAGATTCTTTTGATTTAATTGCAAAAGAATGTAGAAAATTTGGACTTTTTCTTTGTTTGGCGACACAAATGCCACGCGATATCCCTATTGGTACATTAAGCCAAATGGGGACATTTATTGTTCACAGACTTATAAATGAGTTAGATAAAAAATCAATCGAAAATGCAGCTTCATCTGCAAATAGAAGTGCATTATCCTTTTTGCCAATACTAGGCGAAGGTGAAGCTTTACTTGTTGGAGTTGATTTTCCAATGCCGTTAATGATTAAAATTAATGAGCCAATTAATAAGCCTGAATCAAATACTCCAAGATTAACAAAAACCAACTAAAATAAGGCAGGAACAATGAATGGTCGTATACGAATAGTTAAACAGAAATTTAAGTATCGATAACGCTGCTTTTCAATCTCCTAGGAAATAAATATTCTTTAAGCACTACACTTTATCGTAAAATACATAAATATGATTGAAAAAAATATTAATGAGGTATCTGTTAAAAATGAGCCAAGTGCGCGAGCTTTATTGACTTCACTTTTCAATATTGATGGGAAAGTTGGTTTTATTAATGCTGCAGTTTATCACCAATTTCCAATTTATCCGACTATTCAAGATGATGAGACGATAAAAGCAAATGTGGTTTTTATCAGTCAATCACATGGGATTTTCGTTTTTCAATGTATAGAAAATGATCAAATGACGCAGATTCCTATTTATGAGAAAAAACTGGCAGAAATAGATCGGTTGGTTTTTGCAAAAATACTTAAAGAGTCACCCAGTCTTCAGGCAAATAGGAGACAATTAAAAGTTGAAATTGTTCCGGTTTTATATATAAATAATCCGCAACAAACAGAATTATCCAATAAGTCCACTGATTATGAAATAGTTTGTTCTGAAGTACAATTAGAAGAACTAATTGGTACTTACAAAAATGATCATTTAGACGAAACTGATTTTCGGGATATTAAGGCAACAATTGAAGGATCTAAATGTATAGTAAGGGCCAACGAAAGAAAAATAAAAAATGTGCAGGATTTTATAAACTCAAAAGGAGCGATACTCACAAAAATTGAAAATGAAATATATAACTTTGATCTAGAACAAAAGAGGGCCGCACTTTTCATTGTGGATGGAGCACAGAGAATCAGAGGGCTTGCGGGTTCTGGAAAAACGATTATTTTGGCGATGAAGGCAGCAATGATCCATTTACAACATCCTCAGGAAAAAATACTATATACTTATTACACAAAAAGTCTTAACGATTTTGTTAAAAGATTAATAACTAGATTTTATCGTCAATTTGCTGATAAAGACCCAAATTGGGAAAAAATTGACATAATGCATGCATGGGGTGGAAAAGCACTTGAAGGTGTATATTATAATACCTGCCTACAAAACGATGTTATGCCAATCAATCTAGGGGAGGCAAAAAGAAAAAATCCAAAAAATCCTTTTGACTTTGTTTGTGAACAACTCAATAGCTCTAATTTAAAAAAGCAGTATGACTATGTGATTTTAGATGAAGCTCAAGACCTTCCTAAGAATTTTTATCGAGTATGCAGACAAATAACAACGAATAATAGAGTGATTTGGGCATATGATGATTTTCAGAACATACTTGATATTGAAATGCAAGATGAAAAAGACGCCTTTGGACTTGATCCTAAAGGCGAATACTATATTGATTTTTCAAGACGCAATGATGAACTTCAAGATATGATATTACATAAGTGTTATAGAAATCCTAAAAAAATATTAACGACAGCATTCTCGTTAGGATTAGGCATTTACAATAAAACAGTCGAAGGAGGTTATAAGACTATTCAAAGATTAGAAAGCAATGATCAATGGGAGAGTTTAGGATTTAAAGTGTTAATAGGAAATTCGACGGATGGATGTAAAATGGTCATTGATAGACCCGAGATGAATAGTCTTTCAATAAAAAATGAACTACTGAGTTCCAGTTCAATATTAAGAATTCAACAGTGTGAGAACTTGAAAAAAGAAGTTGAATATGTTGTTAATCAAATTATCAAAGATATTAGTATGGAGTTAATGCCTGATGATATAAGTGTAATCTGTTTGGATAATATTAATGCTAGTACATATTTTAAATTTATTGAAGAGTCTCTCAAAACAAGAAATATTAAAGCGTTTAATTTGTTAAATGCGCCATCAAATAATACAATTTTTAAAGTTAAAGGCCATGTGACACTTACTACTGTTTATAATGCAAAAGGAAATGAGGCTGGAAGTATCTATATTATGGGAATTGATACCGTCTTTTCACATAAAGATGATATTATTGAGAGAAATAAAATTTTCACAGCTATGACCAGGAGTTTGGCGTGGGTTACAATGACTGGAGTTGGTGAATCTGTACGATGTTGTATTAATGAAGTAAAAGAATTGCAAGAGAACGATTTCGAGTTGCATTTTGTTCAGCCAAGTGAGGCTGAAGTTAGAACTATTAGGCAAAGCATTAGTAAGTCACAGAAGATTTTAAATTCATTTGAAAGGTTAGCTGAAAATCTAGAAAAGGAGACGGGACTTAGTAAAGAAGATATTGTCGAACAATTAAAAAATGAATACCTAAGAAAATCATGAATATTTCAATGTTTCGCATTTCTGTTAAAGAGGTAGAGAAAGTTCTAAAAGTCTTTAGTCTTTTAAAGATGAAGGGTATAAAATCTGTAAATGAAAATGGTGTTTCACAGCGATTTAAGGATGTTTCAACTAAAGAAGATTACAAAATAGTATATGAGGAAGGATTGAAGAATTACGATTTTGATTTCTTATTAGATGACCAATCTTACTTCCAATTTGAGTTTTGTAATGAATTAGGCAATAGAAATCTTAGATATGCTTATTATCAAAACCCCAATAATTATGTAAAATATGCAGACTATGTAAAAGATCAATTGGTTATGCTCGATTTTGATTGTGATCCTATCGATGTTGGCAGTATGTTTGAAGAGGAGTATAGTCAGTTTTTAAATGAGCAAGAAGCTAACCTAAATTATTTTACATCAAGATATGATTTTGATTTTCGAGGCTATAAACCACTAATTCATCCGGTATCACATCTTCATATCGGTCATTTAAATAATATCAGGATTCCTTTGGATAAAGAAATATCTCCCTTACGATTCACGCTATTTATTATTAGACATGTATATAGAGAGAATTGGATAAAGATGATTGAAAGCGACATTAATTATGTTAAAGATCTATTTTTATCCTGCAAGAATGGAGAATCGTTGTTAGAAGAAGATATTTTTATACCCCTTGAAAAGGAAGAGCTATTTTTGACTTAATTTAAATAGAACACACCATGCACACCGAAAAATACACCGTCACCCAATACTCCATCAACGCCATCCTCAGTTTCATTGAGAGCAAAACCATTGCCATCCCTGAAATTCAACGCCCTTTTGTCTGGAAAAGGAAGCAAGTTCGGGATTTGATCGATTCCTTGTACAACGGCTATCCGGCGGGCTATTTGATTATTTGGCAGAATCCCAACGTGAAGTTGAAAGACGGTAGGGATTCGAATGGCAAGAAGATTCTGATTGACGGGCAACAGCGTGTTACGGCGTTGATGGCTGCGATTTTGGGGATCAAGATTATTGATGAGGATTACAAGGAAGCCTACATCAAGATTGCGTTTAACCCGTTATTGGACAGCGAGGAAGAACAGTTTGCGGTTCAGGATTCTTCGCACCTGAAAAGCAAGAAATGGATACCCGATATTTCGCTGGTGTTTAAAAATGACTTTGATATTGTTGAGTATACTCAGGAGTATTGTGAAAACAATCCGGAAATAAGTACCAAAGAGTTTGGAAAGATTATCACGAAACTGAGATCCATCGCAAACCGTCAGATTGGAGTGCTGGAACTGGCTCCGCAGCTGGGTATCATGGAGGTGACGGAGATTTTCGTACGAATCAATTCGGCGGGGAAAAGGCTGAATGAATCGGATTTTGCCATGTCGAAGATTGCTGCCGATGAAAATTATGGTGGAAACCTGCTGAGAAAAGCGATTGACTATTTCTGCCATCTGGCGGTTGATCCGGGTTTCTACAACTACATCAGTGCGAACGACAAGGAGTTTATGGCCTCTGAGTTTGCACCCAGGATTAAGTGGCTGAAAGACGACAACGACAGCATTTATGACCCGGATTACGGCGATATGCTGCGGGTGTCGTTTATGCACAAATTCAACAGGGGGAAGCTGGGCGATTTGGTCAGCTTGCTTTCAGGGCGCAATTTTGAGACGCGTATTTTTGAGGAAGAAACGTCGGAATGGAGCTTTGGGCTGCTGAGAGAAGGGGTCTTGAATTTCATGAATGAATACAACTTTTCTCAGTTTGTACTGGCGATAAAATCAGTGGGGTTCATTTCGGATAAGCTGATTAATTCGCAAATGACCATGGATTTTGCCTATACGTTGTATTTGATCTTGTCTGCTTCAAACGATATTCAGAAAAATGAGGTCAAATATTATGTTCAGAAGTGGTATGTGCTTTCCACGCTTACCAGTCGCTACATCACTTCGCCGGAATCTATCATGGACAGGGATATCCGCACCATCGCAACCAAAGGTTTTATCCGGTTTTTCAAGGAAGCGGAAGATGCTGTTTTGTCGGATACGTTTTGGAATGTCGGTTTGGTTCAGAATTTGGAGACTTCGGCCATTAACAGTCCTTATTTCAATGTTTTTCTGGCTTCTCAGATTCATGCCGGTGACAGGGCTTTGTTCTCCTCGAGTACCAAAGTTTCAGACCTGATATCGGTGACCGGTGATGTCCATCATATTTTCCCGAAGGAATATTTGAAGCTTAACGGGATTACGGACAAGGCCAAATACAACCAGGTAGCCAATTATGTTTATCTGGATACGCAGATCAACATTTCCATCGGGAAAAGGGCGCCTTCGGATTATTTTTCCATCGCACAGAGCCAGTGTGAATCGGATAACAGGCAGATCGGTACGATAACGAATGCTTCTGATTTGGCCGCCAACCTGAAAGCAAACTGTATTCCGGAAAATGTGTTTGATTTGGAGTATGGCGATTATGAGGCGTTTTTGCTGGAGAGAAGGAAGATGATGGCGGAGAAGATAAGAGGGTATTATTATAGTTTGTAATATAGTTGCGTTTCGAGTAACATTAAAATGTTAACTGATTTTCAAATCTATTCGTTTTATTGTCGCAAATATTTACTATATTTGCGACATATTTAAAAAATAAACAGAGTGGAAAGCACAGTAAATAAGATAGAAAATAAAATTATTGGAAGCAGACGAGGTGAAATATATTTTGCATCCGATTTTGCTGCTTACGGAACGCCTAAAGCCATCAATAAAGCATTGGAGCGACTGACGGAATCAGGGCTCTTGCTTCGGTTGGCATACGGCATTTATTTGTACCCCAAAACGGACACAAAATTAGGTTTAGGGGTATTGTATCCAACGGTTGAGGCTATTGCTCGCGAAATAGCCAAAAGGGACAAAGCTCGGATAGTCCCTACGGGTGATTATGCGCTCCATGTTTTAGGCTTATCCACTCAAATTCCTATGAATGTTGTTTTTCTAACTGATGGTGCAGCACGTACCATTCAGGTTGGTAAAGGTAAAGGGATTCGTTTCAAGCGAACAGTACCCAAAAACCTTTCTTATAAAAGTGAACAGTTGATGCTGGTCGTGTCAGCCTTAAAAGAAATTGGTAATGGGCATGTTACCCAACAACAAATAGAAAAAATAAAAACTGTTTTGATACAGGAGGACAAAAAAAAGATTCAGGCGGATTTGGATCTGCTGCCGGCCTGGATACGAAAAATAATACAATCGATACTATGAACAGTGGATGGCTCCATTTATCTGATAACGACAAAATAACTATTTTCGAGCAAACTGCAACACAAACGGGACTCCCTGTTCAGGCTATTGAAAAAGATTGGTGGGTAACAACGGTTCTGGAAGCTCTTTTCTTATTGCCATTTGCTACCCATTTGTCATTTAAAGGAGGAACGTCTCTTAGTAAATGCTGGCATTTGATTGAGCGATTGTCCGAAGATATTGACATTGCTATTGATCGTGAGTTTCTTGGATTTGGAGGGGTGCTTTCAAAAACACAGATAAGCGATAAGTTACGAAGGGCTTCGTGTAGTTTTGTCCGTAATGAAATGAAAGACATGGTGAAAGAACAGTTATCGTCCATGGGGTTTGACAATAGTCTGTTTTCAGTGCTGGTAAACGAAACGCCTATTTCAACCACTGACCCTGAAATCATTGAGGTCCATTACAAATCATTATTTGCCTTAGATCCATATATTCAAAACAGGGTTTTGATAGAGCTTAGTGGTCGCTCCATGTCTGAACCTATTGAAACTGTTGAAATTAAAACGATGGTTGCAGCTGCTTACCCCGATGTGTCTTTTGCTGATAAGGGATTTCTGGTGAGGGCAGTATCTTCCAAACGCACATTTTTGGAGAAAGCGTTTCTATTGCATGAGGAGTTTCATAAAACGGGGGCTCCTGTTCGCGTTGAGCGTATGTCAAGACACTTATACGATTTGGAAAAATTTATGAAGACCCCGATTGTTGATGATGCTTTGAGCGATCAATTTTTATATACTTCTATCATGGAACACCGACGAATATTCATTGGCTTAAAAGATTTTGACTATACGACATTAAAACCGGATACAATTGATTTTGTACCGCCATTTCCGATACAAAAAGAGTGGGAGGAAGATTATGTAAAGTTGCAAAACGCGATGATTTATGGTGACTCTTTGCCTTTTAAGGATTTAATAGAACAGATAAAAGGACTTAACGGGCAATTCAAAAATATATATTGGTCTGTAAATTAAGAAAAAACCGATTATTAAATAACGTGTTATCTTGTTGAATACTCGAAAAATATGGATATTTACATCTTAATAAAATAATGCAATGATCTTTACCGAACAATCCCTCGAACACGCTCTCATCGAACTCTTTCAGTCCGAAGGCTATACCCATGTCGACGGCACTTTCGTTCATAAGGAGCTGAGCGACGTGCTTCTTCGGGAGGATCTAAAGCAGTTTCTTCTAAACCAATACGGAGGTGAGAATATCACTCTGAACGAGATTGCCGCGATTATTCGAAAATTGGAATTATACGCATCTTCTGCATTGTACAACAGCAACAAGGCCATCATGAAGTTGGTGGCCGACGGTTTTGTTTTCAAACGGGAAGATAAGACCCGGAAAGATTTATTTATCCGACTGGCCGATTTTGAAGAGATGAACAACAACCTTTTCAAGGTGGTGAATCAGCTGGAGATACAGGGCTATGAAAAACGCATTCCCGATCTAATCGTGTATGTCAATGGTTTGCCGTTGGTGGTGTTTGAGCTGAAAACGGCCTCTAAGGAGACGACGAACATCAACGATGCGTTCACGCAACTCACCGTGCGTTACCGGCGGGATATTCCTGAACTGTTTAAATACAATGCGTTTTGTGTTATCAGCGATGGGGTCAATAATAAATCCGGCTCACTGTTTGCTCCGTACAATTTCTATTATGCCTGGCGGAAGATTGATGGAAATGAACCGGCTGACAAGGACGGCATTGATTCACTGTTTACCATGATTCGAGGGCTGTTCCATAAACAGCGGTTACTGGATGTTATTCGTAATTTTATTTATTTCCCCGATACGAGCAACGACGAAACGAAAATCGTATGCCGCTATCCGCAGTATTACGCCTCCAACAAGTTGTTTGACAGTGTGAAGGAGAATAGGAAGCCACAGGGAAGTGGCAAAGGCGGAACGTATTTCGGAGCGACAGGTTGCGGCAAGAGCTTTACGATGCTTTTTCTCACCCGTTTGCTGATGCGGAGTACGTATTTTTCGAGTCCGACGATTGTACTCATTACCGACCGAACCGACCTTGACGACCAGCTTTCCACTCTATTTACCAATGCTAAGGATTTTATTGGAGATGATACCGTGGTGAGCGTGGAAACGCGTGATGAATTGCGGAAACAGCTTCAGGGGCGCAATAGTGGAGGTGTTTTCCTGACTACGATTCAGAAATTCACAGAAGATACGGAACTACTATCGGATCGTTGCAACATTATTTGCATTTCGGATGAGGCGCACCGCACGCAGACCAATGTGGATCAGCGGTTGGTGATCAGCGAAAAAGGACTGGAGCGCAAGTTTGGCTTTGCTCGGTACCTGCATGATTCACTGCCAAACGCCACTTTTGTAGGCTTTACAGGTACACCCGTGGATGCTACGCTGGAAGTATTTGGCGGGGTGAAAGATGCTTACACCATGAAGGAATCGGTGGAAGATAAGATTACGGTACGTATTGTGTATGAAGGGCGTGCGGCCAAAGTGTTGTTGGATGAAAAGCAGGTTTCGGCCATTGAGGAGTATTATAAAGATTGCCTGAACGCCGGTGCCACTCAGTATCAGGTGGAAGAAAGCAAGAAAGCTACTACGAAGATGGAAGTGATTCTGGGTGATCCGGATCGAATCAAAGCGGTTGCCAGAGACCTTGTGGCCCATTACGAAAATCGCGTTTCCGAAGGTGGTACGGTGCTTGGTAAAGCAATGTTTGTCACCTCAAGCCGTCCGATTGCCTATCTTCTATACCGGGAAATAATTGCACTTCGTCCCCGATGGGCAGTCGTGAGAGCGTGCGACGACGGAGTGGAACTTTCTCAAAAAGACCGCCGCGAAATCAAGCCTATCGAAAAGATTAAGATGGTGATGACTCGTGATAAGGATGATGCCAAAGCGTTGTATGATCTGTTGGGCACCAAAGAGTATCGCAAGGAATTGGACCGCCAGTTTAAGAATGAAAAGTCCAATTTTAAGATTGCCATCGTGGTGGATATGTGGCTGACGGGTTTTGATGTGCCTTCGCTGGACACCATCTACATTGACAAACCTTTGGAAGAACATTCATTGATTCAGACCATTTCCCGGGTGAACCGAACGTATCCGGGCAAAGAATACGGTCTGGTTGTCGATTATATAGGCATCAAGAGCAACATGAATGCGGCATTGAAGCAATATTCCAATGTGGACGGAAGTGATTTCTCGGACATAGACAAGGCGGTGGTGATTTTAAAAGACCAATTGAGCCTGCTTTCGCAGTTGTTCAACAAGTTCCGGATGGATGATTATTTATACGGCTCACCGTTGGAAAAGCTGAGCTGTTTGAATCGGGCGGTGGAATACGTTCAACTTTCTGCCGAGATGGAAAACCGTTTTAACGGCATGATTCGGAAACTGAGGTCTGCTTATCATTTGAGCTGTTCAAGTGAAGATATTTCGCTCAACGAAAAAGATATGATTCATTTCTATTTTGCCGTACATTCCATCATTCACAAAATGACTGCAGGTGAAGCACCGGATGCCACACAAATGAACGAGCAGGTACGCCGGATGATTGAAGAGGCTATTATCAGTGAGGGCATTGAGGATGTATTCAAGTTGAGTATGAACGAAGGTGACCCTCGGACGGATATTTTCAGTGACGAATATTTGGCCAAGATCAATAAGCTGTCTCTGCCCAATACGAAAATCAAGCTGCTTCAGAAGTTGTTGACGATGGCCATCGAGGATTTCAAAAAAGTGAACCGCATCAAAGGGGTGGATTTCTCCAAAAAACTAAAAACGTTGGTGGACAAATACAACGAGCGTAAGGAGGATCTGGCGTTTGCGAGCGATGTCTTGGATGATCTGGCTGAAGAACTCACTAAACTCTTTCACGATTTGCGTGATGAGCAAAACTCCTTTTCCTCCCTTGGAATCGATTTTGAAGAGAAAGCGTTTTACGACATTTTAAAAGCTATAGCCGAAAAACACCAGTTTGAATACCCGGAAGATAAATTAATCGTTCTTTCTCAGAAAATTAAGCGGATCGTAGACGACAAGGCCCGATACACCGACTGGGCACAACGGGATGACATCAAGGCCGAGCTGAAAGTGGACATTATTCTGACACTGGCAGAACATGGGTATCCACCCGTTACGAACGATGAGGTGTTTAAGGAAGTATTTGAGCAGGCGGAAAATTTTAGAAAGTATAGAGGGTAAAAACAAAACTAAAAGAAAATACTCCTATGTTCACAGAACAAGAAATAAACCTGCTTTTAAAGCAAGATGAAGCCAGTCTTTATGAAGCATTAGGCCGATCCGTAGATTCAGGCCGTTTTCAACATATATATCCTCACTTTGTTTTCCCCAATAAAACGAAAAAAGCGCCCACATTTCTGTAAGTGCTTGATTCTTAAACGTCGGGGTAGCGGGATTCGAACCCACGACCCCCTGCTCCCAAAGCAGGTGCGCTAACCGGACTGCGCTACACCCCGTTTTATTTGACGGGTGCAAATGTAGACCTTTTTTTTGAGAATACAAATAAACCGGCTTGTGATTTGCAAAAAAATGCAGATATTTGCACCATAAATGAAGGAAAGCTATGTATAGAACACATACTTGCGGCGAGCTCCGCATCAGCGATGTAGATAACAAGGTAACCCTGGCGGGGTGGGTGCAACGCAGCCGAAAAATGGGAGGGATGACCTTCGTGGATATTCGTGACCGTTATGGTATCACTCAACTTGTTTTCAATCAGGATATCAACGGGGAATTATGCGAAAAAGCCAACAAACTGGGCCGTGAATGGGTTATTCAGGTCAAAGGAAAAGTGTTGGCACGTTCCAATAAGAACAGCAAAATTCCTACCGGAGACATAGAAATCCTTGTTGATGAACTGAATATATTGAATTCCTCCGAAACGCCGCCTTTCACCATAGAAGATGAAAGTGATGGTGGAGATGATATCCGCATGAAATACCGTTATCTGGATTTACGCCGTACACCGGTACGTCAAAATCTGGAGATGAGACATAAGATGACGATTGCAATTCGTAACTATCTTGATAAACAAGGATTTATTGAGGTGGAAACACCTATTTTGATCGGTTCGACGCCTGAAGGTGCACGTGACTTTGTGGTGCCTTCCCGAATGAATCCCAATGAATTCTATGCTTTGCCGCAATCACCTCAATTGTACAAGCAATTATTGATGGTCGCCGGCTTTGACCGGTATTTCCAGATTGCAAAATGTTTTCGTGATGAAGATCTTCGTGCAGATCGCCAGCCTGAATTTACACAAATAGACTGTGAAATGTCTTTTGTTGAACAGAATGATATATTGGGCATCTTTGAAGGTATGGCCAAATATCTTTTCAAGGAAATCAGAGGGATTGAATTCAAGGATGATTTTATCAGGATGACTTGGCATGAAGCCATGAAAAAATATGGCAGCGATAAGCCGGATTTGCGTTTTGGCATGACTTTCGTCGAATTGAAAGACTGCACTGAAACAGGTAAATTTACCGTGTTCGACAGTGCCAAATATATCGGTGCCATTTGTGTTCCCAAGTGTGCTGATTTTACCCGCAAGCAGATTGATCAGCTGACCGAATTTGTAAAACGTCCCCAGGTAGGAGCCAAGGGGATGGTTTATGTTCGCTGTGAAGCTGACGGAAGCTA
>Ga0172381_10002363_pt1 | contig 20842 bp, 44 predicted proteins | sample Leawel6488metaG_FD_119754 | JGI IMG/M metagenome (GOLD analysis project Ga0172381, IMG submission 119754) | Leachate microbial communities from a municipal landfill in Southern Ontario, Canada - Leachate well 64-88 metaG | ecosystem: Engineered > Solid waste > Landfill > Unclassified | place...
TAAATGATATAAATAAAAAATCTAATCCTTCAGACAAAAAAGACTTTGAAAAGACTCCAGGAGTAGGAACTCCATTAGAAGATTTAGGAACAAGATCTACATTTGAAAGAAATAGATTAATGCTATATTATCCTCCAGACCTTACAACAAAATCTCTTAATTTTCATAAAGCAAGAATACAAGGATATATAGGTATGAAAACATACATCATAAAACTAGTTCCATCTGGAATAAGAATAACAGCAAGAGAAGACGAATTAGAGCCTATCTAAATAACCTTTTTAAAGGAGTTAAAATGGGAGTTGGAGCTATATTTCCAGGTGAATGCGACGAAGGTTCTATGTGGAATATCGGCTATGGAGCTGAAGCAATTCCAGCAGAACCTAATATTGATTATATCCCTGGAGAAGATTATTGTGAGCTATGTTACAAAGTACTAACTGAAGATGCATGGATAGTTTCATACTATAGAGATGTAATGGGAATATGCTGTAGAGAATGTGCTGGAAGTATGGCAGATGAATATATAAGACTAGACAAACACCTAAAAGAAATCATGGAGAATAACAAGTAAATGCTAACTATTGAAGACTTAAAATCATTCAGTCATGAATTCATATTTGCATGTGGAATGGTAAATATTCCTGGATCAGATAAATATGAGAAATGGGTAGCAGTACGTGGTGTAATTCATGATTGGGCAATATATAGAGTAATTGTAGAGAAATCTACAAATACAGAATGGGACTGGTATAGAATAGCTAGATGTGGCGATAAAATTCATAGTATGGAACGAGTTAAAGAACTTGTTTCTTGTACTGAAGAAGCTATAAAAATGTATCGCCATTAGAAAGGAATATACATGGAAGACAGGGCTAATGTTTATGTTACATACAGCGATAAAGAACCAGGAGTATATCTTTATACACACTGGTTAGGAACTGAGCTTCCAAGTTTTAGCTTACAATGGAGAAGCTTGTGAGAAAACTCTTCCAGCTGGCTAATAAGAAAAACAAGAAAGATAATTATGATTATGTTACATTAACTTTTGAAGAGTTTGTGTCGGAAATGAAAGATTACGATAAAAGTTTCAAAGGAAAACTTAACAAACTAAAATATAAGTTTAACTTAAAATCAAGATTAAACAGATTTTCATATGACAACTATCATATTCCATTCTCAATAAAGTTTTTTACCCAACGTGCAAAAAGAGGATGGTCAAGCGGAGATGTATGGAATCTAGATTCTTTCTTAACACGTATTATGATTAATACGTTTACAGAACTTAAAGAATCCAAACAAGGAATTCCATGCATCCTATATGATGAAAATGGTAATGAAATATATCAAACTTTCTTGGAAGAAACTGATGATCAGTTTAAGAAGAAAGTAGAACAATTCGATGAACTGATAGACACAATAATTTTAGGTCTTAAGGCTGCAGATATTATTGATAATGAATGGCTTGACAGTACATCTGAAGAATATAAAAAGCTAAAGGATCAAGAGATAAAAGCATTCAAACTTATGGCATATAATTGGGGAGCATTTTGGGACTGAGAAAGGTTTATAAATGCCTTATATAAAACAAAAAGATAGAGAATATCTCGAAACTTCTGTGCTAGAATTAGCAGATTTAATAAGAAAGATTGGCCTTACTGGAGTAAAAAATAGTCATGTAACATATTGTATTTATTTATTGATAAAAATACTATATGGCGATGAAGAACTTATAAAAGAAAATCTTTTAGGTTGGGAAGAAATCAGTGACGGTGTAAAAGTGCTAGAGACAGCATGTGATGAGTTTAAAAGAAAAGTACTTCATCCTTATGAAGATTTGAAAATAAAAGAAAATGGAGACATATAAAATTTGCTTAATAGGACCTGATTTTATGAAAATTTTCGCGACAGATTTTTGATTTTGAAAATCCAAAATTATATTTGTAATTAAAGGAGAGAAACTTGGGGAAAGATACCATAATAGGTATTCCTGATGCTGCTAAAGCAAGAACTATTGGACAAAAACAACAAGAAATAAAATGTTCTAAGTGTCACAATAATAAGATATTTGTATCAGTATATAGAGATGATTTAAATGAACCATGGCTTCTTTGTCCATCCTGTGGAACATACGTAGTAAAGATAGAACAGGACAAATAAATGAGTATACTTTTAAGAAGAACTATTGATATAAAATATACAGCAGAAGATATTCTACAAAAAGAAGCTACTATAAGAGCTGAAGAAGAACTAGCTGCCATATTAGCTGAGAATCCAGATCTTCTCAACTCCGCAACAATTCTAGATAGACCCAACCAATTCAAGCATGGTAATTATCCAGATATAGATATATCACGGGACTATAAGAGATATACTAGAAATAAGATTTACCTAGATAATACTATCTTTAAACTACTTAATAAGGTACAGGTCCCGCATACTATAAAATATTGTAGATTATGTCCAACTGGAAGATTTAAGTTCGGAACTAGAAACGAAGTACAGAATCTTATTACTTCATACTGCTATCCATATTGCCTATATACTAACCTCTATGCCTCCAGCGTATTTGTAGTTGCAAAAACATCTGGAGAGAACAAAATGAATAATTGTTTATTTCAAAGCTATCACAATATTAATAGAGCTCCAAGTATTGTTCCAGAGTTAGGGCTATATCAATTACTTTTTACAATAAACAAACACGAAGCTCTTCGCTTGCCAAGTTCATCATTAAATAGAATTATAGAGGCAGCAAAGACAGCATGGACTTGGGAAGATGTAGATAATTTTGTATCAGAAAACTTTCTAAACATTGCAACATCAACTTAATAAATAGAAAGGATTTCTATGTATAATAGAATATGTCCAAAAATATTTAAAGAGGCAGATGAAGCTATTGAAGAGATAAATAAAATAAAAGGATTCGATAGCGAAGCAAGGGATTTTATAGAAGACTTCTTGTCTTTAAACAGTGACTTATGTTGGGTTCTTATAGCATTGGCAAAAGCTAAAGTACAAGACCCAAATCTATTCTATATAGCAGTAGAATACTATAAAGATATTATAGAGCAAGATTCTATTTTTAATAATTCTCCAATTATAACAGAACAAATCCCAATGTACTATTTGTTTGCTTATACTTGCTCAGAAACAATCAAGTACTTTATAGATAAAGTGTTAGACAACTTTGATGAAGATCTATATCATCCATATTCAGTAATAGTATTCATAAATAATATGACTACTGTCGGATACGATTTTATTACTTACTCTCTAAAAGATTGTGACAATGATTACATAACGGTTAGAGAAATATATAATAAATATCTTCACCAACACATACTAAAGCTATCAGAAGATATTTACATTAAAATGATGAAATTTAGACTTGATGTTTTCAAAGAGATAGATACTTTTTCACCAACCTATAAATCTATGGTAGAATCATCTATGTCTATGAAAGAATTTAAGAATAAACTAGCTAAGATTGTAACTGGCGGAGTCTTAGACTCACTTGATGCTGCAAGCAAAGTAGACGAAATAATACGATCAATTGGCTCGGACTATAACTCTGATATAAAAAGAGAGCCAAAATATAATAACTTCATCCCAGACGATATAGAAGATATGTTCAATGAATGATACAATTAAATTTGATAAAGAATTACTGTTAATTATGTCTTCTACTAGACATGATAATATATCTAGTATTAAGTCAGAACTTACATCCACGCTTGGTAAAATGCAAGATATGCTAAGAGAAGTTCCACAACAAATTGTGACCGCTCTTTTAGAATCTTCAATACGTTCTTTAAGAAATGAGGATGAGGCAAAAGAGTTTGCCAAGCTTCTTGTATATGCTTCTAGGTTATTCAACCAGATTGAAGAACTAGAAGAAGAGGTTATAGTAATTGATACAATTCTAGATGAAGAAAGCATCATTAGAATGGCTACTGGAATTAACTTCAAGGAATATTTTGAGGAGCAAGATGAGTGATGTTCAGGAACATTTACGCCTAACCGATAGTGATGTAATATCTATACTGGCTAAAAATATCCAAGATGTTGACTTAGAAATTGCAGTTGATACTTACTATATAGGTCTAGCAGTAAGAAACTATCTCCTTCAGGAATTTGAAAAGAAGAATAGTAAAAACAGATTATATAGTATGCTTAAAAACGAAGATATATTTAAGTTGCTATTTCTAACACTAGTTCCAGTGTTTAAATTAATGCTGATTAATATAAGTAAACTAGCTGCTAAAATAGCAAGGAGATAATATGACAACAACTTACATAATATCTACATTGTTCGTTCTGCTATTATTTTTGTACTTATATGAAATAGTAATTAAGAAGATTTCAATTACAAGAAGAGAATTTATGTTTGGAGAACCAGTAGATGAAATTGTAAATATTACAGTTACAATGAAACATAACGATGTTGATGACCTATTTATTACACAAGCAGACGGAAACTGTAAAAAAATTCTATTTAAGGAAAGTTAATTAGAATGGCATCTTCATTAGTACGAAGAGAACTATCTGAAACTGAAATTGAGGAGATAGCCGAACAATCAAGTACACAAACTGAGGATATAGAAGGAGCTTCTTTAAGAGATCTTCTTGTAAGAGCTGAGAGACTATATGCTGTAAAAGATCCTGCCTCAGTTAGAATATCTAGAATAAAAGATGCAATTCTAAGTAGAGTTAATCCTACTTATGATGATAACAACCAACTTTTATTATTCGATGATGTAAATGGATATGCTTATCTTAATCCAGATGATCAACAAGAGATAATTGTAAGCCATCCAGATACATCAATACAGTTACGAGTAAAGAAAACCAAGATTACCAACTGGAAGATGGTTAACAGGTCTATAGCAGATGAACTAGCTCGTGTTACTGCATTGAGAGAAAACATTCTTGCAAAACGACTAGAAGATAGAACCACAGATGAAACACATAATCTAATTTCATTAACATCTAGATCAGATACATTAAGATGGGTTATTGAACAAACAAATAATAAAGTATATAACAGAGAACAGGTCAGATTTACTTCAGTAGTAACAGACAAAGCTTAGGAGTAGTACATGTCTTTCGTAACAATGGTCGGTGGAGTTGTAAAGGTACAACGTAATATTAATGGGTCTAATTTATCTACCGTAACAATTGCCCAAGGTTATTCTGGTCAAACATGTGAAGATGGTTCATGGAGCAAAAGACAAACAGGTTATTTCGATTTCAGAGTCTGGGAAAATAATTTGCAAGCAGGACTCAACTCAGATTTTACAAATATGATGTCTAAGTTAAAGCCAGGAGATAACGTAGAAATCCTAGCAGAGATGACTGATAGCAAAACTGTCAAAGAAGGAAAGGTAACATACAGAGGTATTACCCTAACAGCACTTAGGATTTCTTACTCTTCTTCTTCTAAGGCTCAGAATGCTGAACAAACACAGCGCGTATCAGCAGTTACTGAGTCTAATGATGAAGGATTCCAAGAAGTAATTGGCGATGAGCCATTTGATGGCTTAGACCCATTCGAGTAGAATAAAAATATCATGGGGGGCAGAGAGAAATCTCTGCTCCCCAAACTTACTAATGCATACTATTTTAAACATAAATAATACATATAAAAAGTTCGCTGATGAACTTTTAAAAGATGGCTACTCAGAGGAAAAGATATCATTGATGCTATCTAGAGTACATCTATCTGTTCTTTCAGAGGAGGAGAACTTGTACTCAGTAAAAGATATAGAAGAAATGATTGACTCTTGTAGAGCTTGCTATGGTAAAAATCTGGTATCTGAAGTTCTAAAGCCTGTTCATGGCAGAGGAAAGCCTGCTCCAGTTGATATATTCTTTGTTGGTTTAATGCCAGGCGATACTGAAGCAGAGACCGGTAAAGTATTTAGTGGTCCTAATTCATTGGTTTTTGTACAAGGAGCCAAGGAAGCTGGTATCGGTGGAGATGATTGTCCTACATACTTACACAATCTTGTATGTTGCCAGCCACTAAAAAAGATAAAGAAAGAACAAATACGTAATTGCTCATTATTCTTAGCGGAGTTACTTTATTTACTATCTCCTAATATAGTTGTAACTTTAGGCTCTGAGGCTTTGTCATATATGATGGGGAAAAAATGCAAACTTCAAGACTACGAAGGAGAAGTACAATTAATAGGAAAGTATATAGTCGTACCGCTTAAACATCCATCAGCTATTCACAGAATTCCAGATGAGAAGATGCGCAAATCTGAAATTGTTAAGTACAAATCCGAGCTTCAGGGCATTAAAGCCATGAATTACCGGATAAAAAAGCTTAGAGACTCTAAGCAAATGCCTTTCTAAAGAAGTGAATAATGTCACAGACCTTTGAGAATATATGTAGTACTTGTAAGAATGATTGTAAACAAGAAGACTTTGTTAAATTAGTATCCTGCAAATACTATGCTCCAATAGATGATAAACCAAAAGATAAAAAGAAAAATAAGAAGACTACTAAAAAAGTTAAAGAGTAGTCTATGACAGATTATGAATTAATATGTATAAACGGAACAAAAGTATTTTCGTTTTATCTTGGTAAACCTATTGGTAAAAACACACCAAATGAAACTTACTTTAAATGTCACTTATGTGATAGCAATAAGCTTAGTGTAAACATAACTAAGGGCGTGGCCCACTGTTGGGTATGTGGGTGGTCAGGGAATCCTGTTACTCTTATCCAAGAGATAGAAAATTTAACAGTCAAGAATGCCGTAGCAAAAGGTCTAGACATTCTTAATAAACATTCCACATACCTAAAACATATTCCAAAGCTTCCTAAGATAACAGATAATAAAATACCTGATGAATTAAAATCATTAAAAGAATCTATATACTTAATGGTCTACTCTTATCTTCTTAAAAACATGTCTTCAGAAAAGAATAAGATTATTGATAATATCTTTAATAAAATTCCTGACGACTATAAGCAAAATATTGATGTTGTAGTATCAGACTACGGAGACAAAATTGCCGATGAAGTACTAAAATACTTTCCAGAGAATATAGTAGAGGCTTGTCCAGGATTTATAAAAATAAATGGAAAGACTAAATTCTCTCTTAACAACCACATAATATTTCCTTACTGGAGTTCTGATAGAACTACCATATTAGGATTTAATGGAAGAACCAAAATTGATAAAGAAGGCTTCCCAAGGTATAGATGGCTAGTTGGTGAACAAAAACACTTGTACTATCCACTATCAGTTACTGACGAAAACTTCTCTATAATTACAGAGGGTGAAAAGAAAGCCATAGTAGCTACAGCAAACGGTTTTCCTACTATTGCAGTCGCAGGAGTAGAATGTTATAATACTCCTGAGTTAAAGAAAATGCATTTAGAAAACAGAGAAATATTTATCTGCTACGACAGAGACAAGGAAAACAGTGGTGTTTTAAAAGCAGAAGCAAAGCTACTAAAAGTTTTATTAAATAAAAAAGCAGAAGCAAAAGTTATCGATTTACCAGAAGGATACAAGCTCGATGATTTTATCTATGAGTTTGGTCCAAACTTATTTTATAGAATATTGCAGCAAAAGAGAGAAGAGTAAAAAGATGATCTCTCCTAATGCATTTAGTACTTTAGCAGAGGTCAAACTAGAATGGAAAAAGCTTGTAAACCGACTGCCAACACACGTTAAAGGAGTGCTAGCACTTGTTAACACTAAAAGAATAGCTACTATAACAGAACAGTTTAAGTATCCGATAGTAGCTATAGAACATGAGAATTATTTATTGCTAAATAAAGATTTCATACTTCTGCATGATATGCTATTAGTACTTAACACACTGATAGTACATAAGATTGGTGGCATTAAATTTGTTAAGCCAATGGAGGAAGAGTATGGCAAAACAATAGATGAATTGATAGATACATTTGATGCAGAGATTATTCACATAGAAGAAGGAGAAGTACTTTGACTCTCGAACAAAGAAAAATGGATACTGATGAAACTGAAACCCAAGATTCTACAGAGCTTGGTATTACAGATTTAAATGAAGAAGTTCTTATGAAGCTCGGAGTTAATACAGTAAGTATTGGAGCAAGTGCAGACGCCAAAGTAAACATAGCACAATATGAAAGTGCTGGCATATTTGCCAGCCTAAATATAACATATGATGTCTCAGGATTAACTGGGACAATGCCACTTAATGACATTGTGAATAAAGTACTTATCCCCCTACGAAACTCGACCACTAAGTTGGTCCATGCCGAAACAATGTCTAGGGCTGAAGAGCTTCGTGCAATTATAGAGGGGACAAGAGACGGCAAGTCATATGCACAGATAGAGGACCAAGTACAGAATACCAGACGTAGTTTCATGAGTATGTTTAGAAAAGTATTTGAGCCAAAGAAATAATGAATGTTAAACTAATTGCATCTGACCCAGTGGCTGAATTAAAAGTTTATTCAGCTGCTAGGGGATGCTATTCAAACGAAGATTCATATTCTACTTTTCAATATAATCTATTCTCTGACAAAGATAAGATAGGAAAATTTATCAGAGGAATAGTATTATCTGGTCACGAGTCAGTATTAGAACACGCAGTATTTACCTTCAGCATAGAAGGAATATCTAGGTCGTGTTCACATCAATTGGTAAGACATAGAATTGCCTCATTTTCACAACAGTCTCAACGTTATGTTGAGTTTGATGGAGATTGTGAATTAGATAATCTATTTGTAGTACCACCTTCAATTCAAGCACAGCCCTCTCTAAAGGGCAAATTTATTTCGGCATGCCTAGATACGTTAGAGGTATATGATGAGCTTAGGAGGGCTCTGGTGGACTCTGGGAGCACTTCTGAACAGGCACAAGAGGATGCCAGATTCATACTACCCAATGGAGCAAAGACAAACATAACTCTAACTATGAATGCGCGTGAGCTGAGACACTTTTTTAATCAACGTATGTGTAAGAGATCCCAGTGGGAAATAAGAGAACTAGCAAATAAGATGCATGATATTTTAGTTCCACTATATCCTAATCTATTTTTTAAGTGCGGTCCTAACTGCGTAATAGATAAATGTAAAGAAGGGAAGCACAGTTGTGGTCAACCATTTCAGAACTAGATTTCCTAAAGTAAAAGGAATAATTCTAGATAAAGATTTTATACCTAGGCTAGAAAGCAATAACACTCCATTAGATACTATATCATCTGCTTATGCTTCGGGAATTACAGAAGAAGAAATCAAGCTTACATATAAGCTAGATGATAAAGATATTATGATCTACAATAGGTTCATGTATTGTCTATTTTTAAGAACATGGAAAGATCTAGGAATTAAAACCAAACCATATACGATCTCTACAGATTTATGTGTAAAGAATTTTATTCTATATCCTGATAAAGAAAATAAACTACAAGAAAAATGGGCATAAAACACACAGGTGTTTACGCCACCTATGCTGAATACAAAGAACTTAATCGCCTAGCTTTAAAACATAAGCGTGCCTGGAACCATAACTATTTAATAAGACCAGTCTACTGTTTATATAAATTAAACTCATTAAAAGATATCAATATAAAATGCCATGACATAGCTCTTCTTCACAACTTGAAAGAACATATAGGCTATTATGGTATTACAGTTGATGGAGAATTTGTAAGAAGGGAATGATATTAGAAATGGCTATATGCGATATTCCAAATGGATTTGGGCAATGTGACGGTAAACCAAATACATATTCTATAATGGAAGATCAGATAAAAGAAATTGAAAATCTTACATTTAGAAAATTGTTTTTGGAAAAAGAATTAGAAGACATACGTCGTATACTTAACTGTATAGCTAAACCAAATTATGGTCTTCAAGGAATTGTTGAAGACGGTGGTAGCAAGGAAGAAGAAGCTGAATATTTCTCTGGGCTTGTTCAAAGTCAAAAGAGATATGCCTATATGGCATTACAAATAGTAGATGCCGCACTTAAGCAACCATAGAAAGATTAGTTATCTTCTTTATTCTCTTCCCTATAGTTAATGACTTGAACCATCTTGCTCATAAAATCTATGTCGCGAGAGTTCATATCAAGCTGATTAATAATATCTTTACCCATATCTAAACCCTCCTTTTCAATTTCATCTTTACTGACTAGCCCCTGGTCCTCTAGCTTCTTTAAGAGGGCCAGGAAGCTAGTCTGAAATCTTACAGACACCTCTATAGATTTAACAATCATGGCATAAACCATTATAATTTGTTCTTGTATATTTGGTAATTCAACTTTATTATTTTTTTGATTCATATTTTATCCAACTTGTTTGGCTAGTTCTTCGTTTTCTAAGATACAATATCATAGATTGATTGGACTATGATCATTGTGATTATAGACAAAGCGAACCCGATGTTAATACCAATTATGAAATTATTACGGTACGGCTTGCCGCACTTTTTTATGAAATAGAAATATATGATATTAAATAATATTGCTACAATAACTGTAAACAACATTGCCAGCTCTAGTCTCAGAGCAAAATCAATTATTTTAATGCCATCATTCATAGTCTGTTAGTTCGTTTATCCTTTTGTTTAGTTTTACTAGTATGTCATTCTTCTTTCTCTTTATACTAGAGAAGTGATATTTCATTTCTTTGGCTATCTCTTCGTGCGTATACCTCTCGCAGTATATCATTACAAGAATCTTGCGCTCAAGTGGAGTAAGGCATTTAAATGGTTCTTCGCAGTCTCCATCAATCCATTTATAGTCAAGGTCAATACCATCTAAAACTATATCTTGTCCAGGGATACAATCATCCAGTAGCTCTTCTGGAATTATCATTGTTAAGTCATTAAGCATTTGTTTTGGACTAGCAAGTTTTATAATTTCATTAGTTACCATGTATGGAAAGTAACTGTAAACAAACTTCTCCAATGGCACATTTCTATCAGGATTAAATCTAGATATAGTCTCATAGAAAGCAAGATATATTGTTTGGTATAGTTCATCCTCCCCAAACATTTCCACTATAGAGGTCCGCATCTGGTGGACTTCAGTAGAAGAACCAGTATGTGTTAGATACCGTAAGGTTCTATTTAAATCATTAGAATGTCTTGCTAATGATACTACTTTCCCAGTTGAAGTTCTGGGATTAAATATCTCTTTATATCTAGATAGATACTTAGAGAATCTATTTGTTATTTCTTCATAGTTGTTCTCTTCAAATAGCTCTAGTAATGTTTTTTCATTCATCCGTATATGTTCTTTAATAATGATTTTTTCATAATTTTTAGAGACTCTAATTGAATTGATAATTCTTTATCTCTTATATGTTCTTCTATAAATTCGTGTACACTTTTTATACTACCACAAGGAACTGTTATATAATCAGCGTTAATATCAGATAGTAAATCTTTTATTACCCCGTCTATATATTGCCTATAGTCTTCGTCACAATCTCTCACACCATCATCTGGTGCAACAAAATTATTAATATCATACGCTGGAAAATAGAATACTAGGTCAAAATAATCTTTAATTTGTTTACGAGCAAGTTCTTTAATTACTGCTAGCATTTCATTTTTTACTGGTTCTACTGCAGCATTAGTGGTATACGCATAACAGTCAACATGGGTTCTCTCATAGACAAGATCGATAACTTTTTCATTACGCTTCATGTCAAGTTCCATCTTTCCTGCAATTACTATTTGGGAGGAAAGAGTACCAGCTCTGTTAACAGGGAATCCTTCTTTGACAACATGCCGTGCAGGACTTGGCACAAGAGTATAACCACGTAGCATCTCTGCATGCGTAGTCTTCCCTGTTGCTTGCGCCCCACACATACCAATCTTCATTGTATATACTCCATTTATACTAAGATTTAAGTCTTCTACTTGCTTGGTTTATCTCATTATTGAAGAATGCCACTGGTGGAAGTTTTAATTGTACATTATAGTAATCTAACTCCGGGTCATCTTCATCTTCATATACATCTACTACTACACCTTCGACATCATATCTATTTCCTTCCAGAAGCGCTGTGATAATAGCTTCGGTGGAAACTTTGACAATATCTCCAATACTGACTGACATTTCACACTCCATTAATATAATTCAATAGTACGTTTTTTTAATAGCAAAGCTTTTGGAAGTTTATATTTTTTCTCTTTAACTTTGTATTTTTCTAATTTAACATTTGGCTCATAGGGAACATCCATTATAATCTCTGGGGATTCTGCCCATATATTAGGATATCTTATTTCATCTTCAATCATGGTAGAGGGAAGTATTGGAATCCCGCTATCTGTTTGTGCCGAAAAATTATCCCAAAATAATGAGCCACTTGTTGTGTGTGTACCAGAATTTATGTAGCTTATTGTGTTGTTGATATAATCTGTAGTATTTGTTGTCATTTTACTTATGACCTTTGTCATTTTTTATTAGTCCTAGAAGGATATGTAATCCATCTAAATTTATGCTAGAAGCATCTACTCTAATGATTGGAGTACCATAGTCCCATACCAACATAAACTCTGAATCTAAAAGACCTATTCCAATAGGATAGGGTTGTCTTCCAATCCCTATAAGAGTATCCCGTATATATAAATTAAAGTGAGTATATTGTACTTTTGGATTAAGTAATACATAACGTATTTTCTCAAGTAGACTTGGTTGATTTTTCCATGTAATGTTTCTTATCTCTGGGAATACCTCAATTTTATTTTGACTTGAGTATACATTAACTGGAATAGTTTTCTTCTCATTATAACTGTTTGGAGGAATTCCTGCGAAGCCTAATTCTATAGTAAGATCTAGTTTCATTTTCTCCTCTTGAAAAAGTTTTGTAACCTTCTTATTAATCTTTCCTTCCAAGAAATATGTAAATCTAGAAGATACATTTCTAAGTGTTTATCTTCCATTAGCTTTGGCTTCTCTCTTTCTTTTTATTCCCTCCCATATCTTTGCCTGAAACTTGCCGTATCCACATATGGTATTAAATCCACAGTATCCACAATTAACAGGCTTACCAATAGGCTTGAATCTAGTATCTAGCTTAATACTCAGATTTAGTTCTCTAATTGTCTCAGCATGTATATCAAGTTCTTCTTGTGTAAACTCATGCTTAACTGATTTATGTAACCTTGGATATTCAAGGCAGGTTATATAGTGTTCTGCATCTGGCCACTTCTGCTTTGCGGCCATTGTGTATATAGCCATTTGAAGATTGTTCTTAGCCTGAGACTGAGTAATAGAGGACCTTCCTGAGTTATGTGTCTTTAGCATTTGGTCTCCACAAAGGAAGGTATGGTCCGGCGAATCCACAACTAAACATTGTGTAGGAACAGTATCTATTTCTTCTACAGATCTTATCATTCTTCTCCTTGACTTTGTAGAAGCTTTAGCCCTGTATGTGATCGGTAGTCTAGCTAAAAATACTTCTTCATCAACAGGGGTAAACCATGTCTGCCATACATCTATTTCTTTACCAAAACCTGTCCCTTTATTATAAAATGTAGTTGCCTTCCAACCAAGAGAAACAACAAGCTCATTTATCTCTTTAGCATATTGTTTATTAGTAGTGGTAACAACACATCTCTTTCTTATTGGATTCCAATGACCGTCAGTATCCATTATTCCTCTTAATAGATCTAATCTTTGTTGATATGAAGCTCTGAGATATCCTATCGGAATATGTTTAAACCAAGCGCCAAGAACATATGGATCTACCGGGAGTTCTTTATCTCCTAGTTTTGGTGATACTGTTGGTATTGTAAGATGTTTTTGAGGTTTCTTCCTATTACTAAATAGATTATCTTTTAGTTCATCAGTAGTTAGTATTTTTTCCCCAGTTGATGTATTTACAACCCATTTGTGTTCATGGTCACACACGATAGATGTATTATCATCAAATGTTATCTTGTAGCATTTATTATAATGTACTTCTGACTTGTCTGTAACAAAGCAGGGGAACCCATCACCACCTAGAATTTTATCTCCCACTTGAACTTCTTCTATTGTACTCCAACCAGATGGTGTAGGAAGTTTTGTATCTAAGGCAAGTCCCTTGTAATCTGTTACCAAGATTGTGTCTTTACTATCATTAATATATTCTACTCTGTCTATATAGCCTATTATTCTGGCTCCAGCTACATAAAGTTCAAATTCTTCCTCAACTCCAATGACCATAGACTTATCAAGTTTATTGATAGTATCATAATAGTCATATAGCATTGCTCTAGCTGTTTCTTCTTCTTCATCACTTATATAACCATTGATTCTTTGAGCCTCGACAGAGGCTGAAAATGCATCAAGTAAATCACCAACATCTTCGCCGCCAATGTCCACCCATACTTCGAGAGCACTATGTACAGCACTACCTAAAAGGAGAGCCTCTGTAGGGACTTCTGAGATAGGCTCAAGATACTGGTACTTATACTTCCTTGGACACGTTCTATAGGTATCTAGACGCGAATATGAGGACCTTGTAGACATGGTCCTAGACAGAGCATTATAGAACTCTTCTTCTACTTCTCTTTCTTCTTTTTCCTTAGCCAACGAAGCGCTTCCTTTATGTTAGATGCTTCTTTAGTATTGTCTTCTTCTTCATAGGTAGTAGTTCCATCATCCTCTACTACAATCTTTTCTTTACTGTCTTCTAATTTTACCATTAACTTTGTCATTTTTCAATAAGTTCTTTCATAGATGAGACTATATTTTCTACATTTTCAGCATCCGGTCTTGAGAATACCTTGGCTGGGCAAAACTGTGAAGCTTGATTCCAGCACCTTGTAATCATATCACTTATATCTTTATCATTTATTGTATAAGACTGTACACCAGTTTCAGTTATCATCCTATTAAGGCTGGTGAAGAAAACTAAATAGACACTAGCAGGAAGCCTAGTTATAGCTACTCCACCCTTGTCAAACTTAATTATGACATCGCCTTTAGGAGCGGTTATCATCTACATCATCCTTATCTTCAATATATTCTAACAGTCCGTCTTCAAATTCTGAGTAGCCAGATGAGCTAAAATCTATAAGCTCAATCGGTTCTACAGATATCTGGTCTTCAATGATTTTTAATCTTTCGTCAATAGACTCAAGTTCATCTAACATTTGTAATAATACTTCTTTAATATCAATAGCATTGCTCATATATACTACATACCTCCTGTATAGTTTCTATATAATCCCAAGAATCATCAGCAAGTAAAAAGGCGAAGGCCCATAAAGTATCAGGTTCTATAAGTATAAAGGATCTATTATTATCATTGTCCTTATATGTTAGAGCTGGAGATATATCATTTTCTAATAAAATGTTTGTTATCCCATCTCGCATTTCATTTAAAGCGTCCTCAGACGCTAATAGTATTCCCCATATTTTTTTATCTTTATTCTTAATTGCCCAAGAAATCTTCTCTTTTAAAAATATCTCTTGTTCATTATTCATCTTTCACCGGAGGAACATAAACTGGTTTTAGTACAGACTTGCCAGTATTAATATCTCTATACTTATCTATAACTACGGTTTCTGATGTATCAAGTGCAGCATCATAGTCACCGCTTTTATGGCTCTTCTCCACATAGTGTTCTGTTAGTTCTGAGACCATTTCTTTTTCGTTCTTAGGATCTAGTTTTTTTTTGTATTCAGTATTGTAGAAGCCGTCACCCTTATATATAACATAAGGTTTACCAAACTCTTGTCGCATTAACTTGCCACAAATGTCACAAGTTTGGTTCTTCCCTTCGTCAGAGAAGTGTTGTATAGACATGAATACTTCTCTTACAATCTTTTCTTCATGCTCTTCACACGGATCACATATAAATATATATCTAGCCATTATTCTCTTTTGTCTAGTCGTCAAGCAGTTTTATTGTGCTGTGTACAACATAGTCAGCATCACCATTTTTATCTATAATCTTTAGCTTTATGTATGAAAGAGTTGCATCTCTTACGCAGCCTTCTGGGATATCTTTTGATCTAAGATAGAAGTTTACAATTCCAGTTTTATTGTCTACTTCTATATCAGCTATTGAATATCCTTGTGAATTAGTTAGTCCAAGAATCTCTTCAACTAATTCGATAGAATATCCTACTTTAGCTAAGCCCATCTTTAGTAAGTTCCTTCTCATAGTCGTTACTAAGTATGTCTGTAAAATTACTTACTTCTTCTACTCTATTTAGATGACATACATGTGCAGTATAACTCTGACATCTTGGGCAGAATAAAACACTGACCTGTTTTACATATTCATCAGCCGTTTTTACATGTCTCTTTTTAATCACAAGAGAAAAACACTTAGAGCAAGTATTGCTTATATGCTGCTCGAATAGTTTTTCACATTGGATTGTATCGGAGCCACATATGCTACATCTATCCTTTTCTGCTTCATATTCACAATTAGGGCATAGATACTTCATCTTCTACCTTAGGCTTAGATTTATTATTAATCTCTTCTTTTACTAAATCTGCTATAACATACTGGCCGCACATACAACAGTATATTCTTCTAGTTTTAGGGACAAGTTCGTTCCCAATTACACGAGTCTCCAACCTGTACTTACCGCATTGACTGCATACATATGAAAGCTTAGTTTCATTTATACCAAGAAACTCATTCATCTATTTCTCCAAGCTTGAATATAGTTGAGAATGCTACTCTGGGTAAATCTGAAATAGTAGATGGTAAAGAGTCATTGCTCTTGTGTATAAATACTTCTCCTGGAACTACTAAATCTAATACGTTGGTTTCTTTTCTATAACGAACCTTGTATACTACATACAATACTCCATCGCTTATCTTCTCTGCAAAAGCAACCTTCTTTCTTTGTTTTGCCATACTGCTTCTCAAAAATCCTATTAGAAGGTCACTCTCTTTTTCAGATAGCTTATCAATCCATTCGCCATTCTTAAAATACTCTATTAACTTTTCGTGTTTTTCCATTTAATGGCCTATAGTGTAATGGAGCTGTCCCGGCATATAGTTGCCAGAACAGCCCCATGTTTTACTTACTTAGATTTAGTATTCGCAGTAGATGCTAATACAATCCTATCACCACTTTTATTTGATAGCTTAACGAGTTCAGAACCCTCAGCTTTTAGAGCTGCTACTGCTGCCTCGATGAAAATATTAAGTTGTTCAGCGTCAATCTTAAAAGTACTAGAGATCTTATCAACAACCCATTGTTTCTTTGCAGCTCCATCGAAACCTAGACTAGCTCCAATAAGTTCTGCAGCATTAACTGCTTGCCTTACTGCTTCATAAATCTTTTGGGTTTGCTCTATTCCCCAACGCTTTCTTAGGTACATGCTCACCAATCCAATACCAGCAGTAACAACAACTAGTAGAATATCAAGTAGAATTTTAGTTAAAGTGTCATCCATTATTATTCTTCCTCTCCTGGTAGCACATTGTGTTTAACATTAAATGTTAGATGATTTCTTAATATGTCAGGGTCCTCTGTGCCACTATTGCAGCAGCCACAACTTGTATTCATTGTAGTTTTAGAGGTAGATCCACTGTCATATGATGCATCATGAGAAAAGACTGTTGGGGTACTATATGTGACAGTATATGGTGGATTATAACTGTTATTGTAGTAATAATGATATTCATGAATAACACGCTCGGTTTTCATACCAGTTATAGCGTCAGTAAGTTCATGGATAGCATCAATTAGCTCATCTAGTCCATCACTATCATCAAATTCATCTAAGAGAATGCTTGAAAGTCTTTCCATAAAAGCTTCTTTATCCATCTTTACTCCTAATCTGGGATTGGATTTTTACGACCGCGAGCCTTAATATTCTTGGCTGAAGTCTTGCCCTCTCCAGCCGGAACATACATTGTCCTACCACCACAACTTGGACAAGTTATCAAAGCACGTTTTTCAATAACTCTATAACACTCAGTGCATACGGTATCTATCTCATCTGAGCGGACACGCATTCCATCTGCCATTATTTTGCCTTCTCCTCACTAAGTCCTTTATAAAGTCCACCCTTTTCTAATTCCTTTTTAAGGGTTAATTTAAATGTGGTCTTAATCTTTTCAATCTCATCTGTTGCATGAACTCCAGAATAAATAATTCTTGCTTGGTTTGGCTCAGTTACAGAATTGAATTTATCTACATTAATTAAATAATCTCCTGACCTAGATTTTAGTAGAATAGTATGAAATTCTTTCATTAATGGATTGATGTCAGATACAGATACAACTAGATTTGTTCTTTTGCCACCTAATTGTTCTTCACTAAAATAGAGTTTCAATTATTTCTCCTTACGCGAGAACTCACACCCAGCACAATTTATAGTACCTATAGTTTCCTTGTTCTCAAAAGCTCTTAGTAACTTGTCAAGATTATCTACCATAGATAAATTTACTGATGAAACTGTAAATGGATCGTACTCACTACATGATAACATACAGTAGTATGATATTTCAATCTTTTTCTGATCATAAAATCTTAGCCACGAACAAGCTTGAGCCAATAAACTAATGTCTTTCTCTGGAGGACCAGGAGCTATCTTATATGGAATGAATTTAACTATTCTTATTAAGTCCTCTTTTATTGGATATGCCATTTGTATATTAGAACTAAGTAGTATATTCCCGGATGGAAATATCATATCCTTGTCTACTACTAATGGCCTAAATGGTTTGTGAAACTTCTTATAAAATCTAGGGAGGTTATTTATAAAGCTGGTGTTTATCTTAATCATGTTTGCTCTACTAACGGGCACAATATAATTAGCTATATCTTCTCCAGTAAAATCGCTCCACCATTCGTTTTGCCATCTATGATAAAGGGTTTGATATCTTACTTGTCTATCATCCATTAGCCTATGAAAATAAAATCCTACAATATTATCTATTGCTTCCTGGGCCTTTATCATAATATGGCTGTGTCCATCAAACCCAGCTGTTGTTTTGGCCCTAGGAGGATGCACATTCTCTATATGCTTATTAATATAAAGCTGTGGACATGTGCAATAATCTTTTAATGCTTCGACTGTTATTTCTATCATATAGTTGCATATGCTTTTTCTATTCCACCATTTAGGGAAGAATATATCTGTTTCCTTTTTACTGGTTCTGATGCTGTATCAATGCCAGTTTGGGTTCCAGTGTATGGAATATACATTCTTCTATTCAAATCATAAGTTACGTCAACCTTTTCTTTGGGGAAAGGGGACCTATGTCTTAGCTTCATAATTGCTAAAGAGGTATAGTCAAGAGTCATTCCAGAATAAAGATCAGCTCTATATATACCAATTCCTACACCAGGTTTCTGTTGTAGATATTGTGATTGGCCAATCCATTTCATCTCTGGCCACTTTTCTTCATCAAATTGAAGACCTTGTTTGTTTTGAGCAGTGGCAATAATAGCTAGTTCATACTTCTTGGCAACCTGCTCGAACATACGCATAGCTTGCTCAGTAATATGCCAACTTTCCTTGCTATCATTACTACTACCTATAGAGTTAATGGTGTCAATAAAGAATGCTTTGTAGCCCTCTTCTGCTCTTTTAGATATCTCGATCTCAAGAGCTGGTACTGTCATTGGCATTACCTTCTTACCAACACCATCATAGAGAAGGAAATTATTCTTTCGCGGCTCCATAAAGCGCTTGTATTCTTCACTTGCTTCTTTAATACCATATACATTTGGAGAAGCTGGCCAAACTCCAGTTACCATAGCAAAGAATGTTTTACGCAATCTATCGTATGCGCCTTCATAATTAAAGTAAACTGACTTGCAATCAGGCTTAGTTAAGCTATCACTTATAAGGTGGTACCATACGGAAGTCCCCAAAGTGCTGTTATGGGTGACAAGATAATTTCTTGTCGCTAAATATAAACTATCTTTGTTATCTACCATAAAGCATACTGTAGGTTGACTGTCAACTTCTTCTATAGATCTAATAAATCTATATGGTCTTGGCAAACTAAAGTTATATTTAGAAGCTTTTCTCTCTAGACTGAAAGGATTAAACTCTACCTTTATATCTAGAAAAAATGAATAAAATCTTTGTCCGTTGCATGTGGTTCTTTTACAGAGTTTATATGCGATACCACCAAGAGAATTTACTAATTCAACTACATCGTCAATCAAGTTTTCATTGTTGTTATAAAATCTTGCTCCGTATCTCTCACATGAACCATCAGAATCTAACATACCTCTTAATAATTCTATTCTATCTTCTATAGATGACAGTAGATATATTTGTGGTATATGTTTGTTATTTATTAGGTTTAGTTTCCTAAGTTTAGACTGGATAGAATCATCTCTTGATTCTTGAGTTCTCTTACCATCATTCATACAGATAACATAGTTACTTCCACTATCATTCTTTATCTTAAACACAACGCCAATATTACTAAGTTTTTTTGACGTAGAGTCTATGTCATCTTTACCAACATATAGCCTAGAAGATGAACTAGATCCATCACCAAGCCAATACCCTAATACGTATGGGTCTATCGGAAGTTCTTTATACTTATATTGAACTGGTTTTGATAGTGGAATTTTATATCTAGAACGGTTTGTTCCACATACATTATATGTAACTCCATCATCAAACATTTCTTTTGTTGTAATGACAACTGGTTCTGACGAGAATTCCGTACTTCCATTAGTCTTTTGCCTGTATGCTAACCATCTGTGTTCATCGTCAGTAATAATAGAGGTCCTATCATTAAAGGTTATCCTATAACATGGTCTATTGTGTATATCTGATTTATTGATTACTTTAGTAGGACTTCCGTTTAAATCAAATAGATAATCACCCTCATTTATATCCACAGCATATTTAAAGCCATCTGTAGTTGGTAATAGCTCAGTGA
>Ga0172381_10002364_pt1 | contig 20838 bp, 30 predicted proteins | sample Leawel6488metaG_FD_119754 | JGI IMG/M metagenome (GOLD analysis project Ga0172381, IMG submission 119754) | Leachate microbial communities from a municipal landfill in Southern Ontario, Canada - Leachate well 64-88 metaG | ecosystem: Engineered > Solid waste > Landfill > Unclassified | place...
GAGCGTCCACTTCGTAATCGTCACGGCGTGATCGAAGTAGAGGTCCCTAACAAAGCCCCGCTGCGGATCGCCTTCGTCCATTAAATTTTCCAGATCGACCCGGATTTCCTCCGTCCTGGCGTGGGTGTGCCCGGTGAGGGAGACGGTTTTGAGCCCGTCGGCGTAGAACTGGAAGGTGTCTCTCGACAGGTTGATCGAGACATCCCCGTTGGTGGTGGGGGTGGCGTCGGTGACGATGGCCCCCACGTCCGATGCAGCCCAGGAGGTCCAACAGCCGTAAGTGTCGCTCGAATCGTACCCCAGCACGCACTGTGCGCTGTGCGAAACGGCATCAAGCTTGCCGGATAGGGCGGTATCCACGTACCCTGTTGTAGCAATAGCGCCGGAATTATCACCCGCGAACCGGGTGGTGGCGGTCCATCCGGACAGCGTCGGCATCAGGGCCAGGCTGTCCAGGTTTGGCGTGCTGGCATAAGAGACGCTCACATTTTCCGCATTGAGGGTGGTCGTCCCGAACGTGAACGCCCCGTCGCTCTTCGTGGCGGTGACGGTCCCCATCCGGACGTGATCAGCAGCTACCGCAGGAATGCCCGCCACGGCCAGCGCAACGGAGTCGTAGCCCGTGGCGTTGGCCGTCGCCTCGATCACGTCAATCGTGCCGTCCGCGCCAATGTCGAAAGCGACCGCGCCGTATTTGTCCTCGGGGATCACGTCGTCTCCGGGGGCCGTACCGGCGGCGACGGCGGCCTTGGTGTAGCCCACACCGGCGATGTTGTACGAGAAGTCCGTGCTGGATACGTTGGTGGAAATCGAACCGATAGCCAGGCCGGCTGAAGTGACGATCCCGGTTCCCGCCAATATCTCTCCGGGAACAACGGCGCTGTCTACACCGACATACCCCTTGACGGCGTTGCGTGTGCTGCGCAGATGGAGGTTATCCCCCGCGGAATTCCCCCCGGAAATCGTCTGATCGGCGCTGACCGGAACCGCGATCAGCAGGCACCACAGAAGAGCAAAAATTTTCGATAAACGATTCATGCTAGACTCCTATTTGTACCAGATGGACAGCAGGACCGTTTTTTCCGATCCCAGACGGTTCTTGACGACGATGGGGCTCGCCACGGAGGTGCCGATGCACAGCCGCCCGTCCGCGTCCTCGTTGGCCGTGATGTTGTCCGAATAGCTCATGAGGTTGACCTCCCCCGTAGCGGAGAAGGTAAAAAATGCCCGCTCCTCGTCGGAGCCGACCACCAGGATCCCGAACCCGCCCACCGTCATTTCCGGCAGGCTGACCGTCCCGTCATCCGCGACGGCGTCGTCGCTGCCGAAGCAGGTCAGGCCCCCTCCGCCGCCCGCCGCGATGGCCGCCGCCACTCCCGCCGGCGTCACGGCCCGGGACGTGTCCGTCCCTTCGACGGCCTCCTCGCTGGTCGCCAGCTCCACCTTCCCGGCGGCCGTCGCCGACGCGCCGCTCACCTTCGCGGTGAAATCGGCGGAGGCGGGCTCGTAGGTCCCGTCGTGGACGTGAGCCGCCGCGGCATAGTCCGCGCTTTCCGTGTACGCCGCGCTCTTCAGGCCCAGAATCGACTTGACCTCGGCCAGCGTCCGCGCGACCCAGGAGCCGCCGGAACCCGCTACGAAATCGTTATCATTGACGGGGTCCGGAACATTGCTGCTTCCGCCCGCTGCGCCGCTGTCGAAGACCCTGCGGAAAACGTTGCCCATCAATCCCCCCCGGTCACTGGCTCAGCCTGCCGATGATATCACCGGAGGTATAGTTCCCCGACCGGACGCCGAAGCGGTACAGCACGTCCGCCTCCACCTCCTCGCCGACGTATTCGCCGTTCTCCTCGAAGTCGGCGACATTGAGCCAGTTCTCGCCGCCGTCGAAGGACCGCTGCACGGTTACGGTTCCCGACCACGTCCCGCTGAGGCTGAAATTGAAATGCCCCCGCAGGGGTACCGGGCCGGAAAAGGTGTCTTCCGCGGAGATCGATGCTGTTACAAGCTGGTCGCTCATCCCGTTCTCCTGTTGCTGTAATCCGCCGGGATCGGTTTGCCGGCCCCGGCGGAGAGATCAATTCGAAGCGGAGACTAATCCGCGAAGGTGTCCTTCCAGAGGTAGCCCAGGGCCGCATCGACGAGGACCATATCGGCCTCTTCCGCCACTTCGTAGACGTCCTGGTGCGCCGCCGCTTCCCGCCAGGTCGTGACGCGCCGCGGCTGGCCGCCTTCGTAGGCCGTCCGCACCTGGTAGCCGGGGGCCGGGGTCTTGCGGCCCGGTCTGGCAGGCCGGTGGAACAGGTAGCCCATCCCCTTGCCCGAGTTCACCTCCCAGATGTATTTCGAGGTGAATTCCGTCCCGGCCTTCGTCTCCTTGGCCGTGTTGACGATGGCCGACCCGACGAGGATTTCTTCCAGCTCCAGCAGCGCCGCCAGCAGCTCCTTGGTGAAGACGCCCCGCTGGGTGTACTTGATCCGGTCCAGGAGCTCCTCGCAGTTCTTCAGAGAGTTATAGGTGGCGAAGTCGATCACCAGGCAGTTCGGGGTGACTCCCGAGGTGGACTGGATCGCCTTGACCCCCTTGGCGATGTCCGCCAGGAAGGTGTTGGTGGAGCCCGTCGGGCTCCAGAGCCCCTGGGCGTCCTCGCCGCCGGAGTTCCCGTCGGCCCACACGTTGCCGGTCACCAGGGCGGACACGCGCACTTCCTTGCTCAGGTCGATCTTGTCCGTGGCGAACTCGACGGCGTCCGTATCGGGCGCCAGGGGGGGCGCATTCTTCGATTTCGCGAAGCGCCGGTCCTCGTCGGTCACCTCCGAGGCGAAGGCGTACTCGTCCGTGGAGAAGCTCACTTCGGCGATGGGGAAGCCGCTGCGTTTCGCCTGGGCTCCCGGGCCGCGGATGCCGGCGTCGTTGCGGAACCATGCCCCCTTGGAATAGACGGCGATCTTCGCCTTGGGATCGATGCCGTCGAGGATCCGGAAGACCCGGTCCCCGATGTAGTTCGTATTCTTGTACGCCACCGACACGTTCTGCAGCGGCCCGGTGACAATCAATTCTTTGACGTTGTTCTGAGGCATGATTCAATGCCCTCCTTTCTCCTAGTGGACGACCGTCCCGAGGCTGTAAATGGTGACGGCTTCCGTGCCGCTTCCCGCGTTGGTGATGACGGCCAGGAACTCCTTGCTGTTGTTCTGGGCGATGGTCATCGTGCCGGACAAGGTGACGCCGACGCCGGCCGTCAGGGTGATGGTCTCGGCGGCGTCCGCCGTGTTGCGGATGGTGAAGCGGAAGGACGAGGTGGCGATGGCCGCCGCTACCGCGCCCACGATCTGGGCCGCCGTCGGGGAAACGTCTGCGCGGTTGTCTCCGGCGGGATCGCGGAGGATCAGGCCGCCCACCAGCTCCGCGGCGGAATAGGTGACGTTGCCGGCCGTTGATTTGGTCGTGACGGTGGTCACCTGCTGGACGCCGTCGGTGATCGCCGGGCACATCCCCAGCAGGAGGCAGCTCCCGAGGTCGTCCTCCGCCCCGGTCGCCTCGATGACGACGGCGCGGGCGTAGGCGAGCGATCCGGCATTGTCCTGCCCCTTCCCCGCGTCCGCCGCGTCCACGTATTCCGGGCCGATGAAGGTCCCGATCCCCAGGGCGGCGTTGCCTTCGAACTTGGAAGCGCCGATGACGCGCACCACGGCCGCCTCTCCGGCTCCCGGAGCGTTCTGCAGGATGCCCGCTGCAACCTCCGAGGCGCTGTCCGGGCGGCGCACCTGCCCGCTGGAATTGAGCACCACGAACTTGAACTGGTCGCTGGAGAGGTCCTCCGCGGCGGGCCAGGTCAAATCGAGAATCTTGATTTCCGTTGCCATGTTGGTCTTATCCTTTCTGCCTTGCGGCGTTATCCGCCGATTTCCTGCCGGTATTCGATGCCCAGGTCAGGGTTGTCCCGCTGCACTTCGGCGAAGGCGGCGCTGTAGGTCATCCCCCCGTCCGACGCCATTTTCTTCCTTACCAGGGCGTCGATCCTGTCCGACGCGCTCCCCGATCCGGCCTGGCCGGAATCGCCTCGTTTCGCCACTTCCTCGAAGCTGACCACCCGGGGCAGCTCCTTTTCGAAAAATTCCTTGAAGCGGTCATAGAGGGTCGCCTTGGTCTTATCCTCGCCGAACTCCATCACGGCGTCCTGCTCCGAGAAGGCCTCCAGGAATTCCGGGACGCCGAAGGCCACCATCGCCGGGGTCATTTTCCCCTCGGCGACCATGCCGCCGCACCAGGAGTCGATCTCTCCCCGGCGGGCGGCGATCTTCTCCTGCCGCCGCTGCTCGGCGAACTCCGCCACGACCTGTTCCCGCGCCGTGGCCGCTGCGTCTTCGGCGGCCTTGCGGCGCGCCTCCTCCAGGTCCGCCTCCGAGAAGGACGGTCCCTTCGCCGGCGGCGGAGTCGAATCTCCCTTCAGGTAGCCGCCCAGCTTGTCCAGAAAGTCGTTCATCTTGTCTTCTATGGACATCTTCTGATCCCTTTCCGCGGATGTATCCGCAAATTCAAACGTGACGCTCTCCCCCTCGTCGAAGGCCCCGATATCCGGGAGCCCCTTCACCGCCGGGGGCATGGCGCCCAGAAACCCCACATGCCGCAGGCGGCCGTCGGGATAAAACGCGGCGGAGCGCTTCTTGAAGAGGCCCTTCCGCACCATGTCGGCAAATTCCGGCTGCACCTGTTTGAACTTCGCCAGCAGCAGGTTCCCGTCCTTCTTCAGCGCCTCCACCCATCCCCAGGCGGGGGCGTTGTCCCGCGGATGGCCGATGACGGCGGGCGGCTCGTGCTCGGAAGCGTTGAAGGCCGCCACCGCTTTTTCGATGAGGGCGTCCCCGTCGTGGGTCCTCCCATAGCTGTCGGTCTGCGTCCCGCCCCGGAAAATCGGTATCCAATCGCCTGACGTCATAAAAACCCCTCCGTCCCAACTTCAAAAATCGCGGGAAATAGCTTTAAACACACTTTAAATTTTGAGTTCTCTTTTCCGGCGGGTCTTTCATCGACCCGGCCCGAAAAAAGCGCTTACAGGGCGAATTTGAGCGCCGCTTGTTCCGAAAATCGCCCCCCGGAGGGCTTCCGGGAGAGTCCCGACCGGGGAACGACAGAGATTTTCATCGTAAAATGAACCCCTTAAAGGGTGCTTTAACTCTTCCGGCGGTTCGATTCCCTCTCCACACCGGATATCATTTTTCAAGGGACGTGCTCCACGCGCTTTGAGACAGCATGTCCGCCCCTAGATCCGGCGCGCCAGGAACCACTTCAGGACGGCCAGTATCCGGACGCGGTCCGCGGCGCTGACGCCCAGGTAGGGTCGCGCGGGGATCGTCACCTTGCGGCCCCGTCCCGCCGGGCCTCCCAGTTGATGGATGGCCGCGTAGGCCCGGTTGGTTCCGACGGCGACGGCGCGGCTTCCCAGGAGCTGGGAGCGGATGCTCCCCCGGAGGTGCCCCGATTCCGTCAGGATCTTGGGGTGCTTCTTGCGCGTCAGGGTCCTGGGAGACAGCTTCGGCCAGGGCGTTCCGTCCGGCGCAGGCCCCTGGCTGCCGAACCGCGCCTCCGTGGATTTCACCAGCTCCTCGCCGATGACCTTCAGGGCGGGGGCGAGATTTCCCCCCCGGGCCGCGAGCCGGTTCAGGGCGGCCCGGACGGCCTTGTCCTCGATTCGGATGGTGATCTCCGGCATGATTTCCCCTTGCGGTTCTGAAATATTGTGTTATATTTTTTCCAACTGGCTCGCCTGGGCCGCACCCCTCAAGGGCGAAGCGTAGCGCATCACGGTTGTGCGGAACCGTGGAGGCGCTTATTTCCCTTCCGGATAAACAAGCCTTCCCGATCTCAGCCTGCCGCCCGTCATGTTCTCTCTATTGATGATGTCGATGGCGATCATCTGCTCCCTGGTGCAATCCGCCAGGATTCCTACAATCCGCCCCTTTTCGATTTCATAGGCTTTCACGTACCGCTTCCGAAGGAACACCCGGCCTCCTTCCTCGAACTGCATGAACCCGATCCAGATCTCGTCGGCGTTCTCGATGGCATCCGGGAGCAGGGGAAAGTATTTTTCTCTCCCGTCCCATCGCTTATGATTCTTGATCATATGTTCGGCGACGGTTTGCGTGACGTTCGTGAAGTCCCCCAGGGCGTCCTGATACATTCCCTCAGGGACGGCCTTCCGCAGCTCCTCGACTGTTCGGCATTCAGGTCCCAGGCTGACCGGCGGCTTGCTCCCGGTTAATTTCTTCGGCAGGAAGGGATAGGATTCCCTTCTCCAGGGGCCAAGTTCCTTGACGGTTCCCGTTTCGGGAACCCAGCTCTTGCCGAAGGCCGCCTTGCCCACGTTGTACCCCCATCCCTTGTCGATCCCTTCCGGCTCGCCCGTCTTCGGGTCGATGGGCGACGGCGGGGCGTTTCCCTTGTCCCCGGCGGACTCCCAGTCCCCCTCCGTGGCGGCGAAGATCCGGCACTTGCAGCCCCAGCCGTTGGGGACGTAGTGGCTGTCCCACCAGGGATCGTTCACGGGGAGCGTCGTCCCGTCCCAGGACAGGTGCAGGGGGCGGGGGTGAACGCTGTCGCCGTGGCGGTAGACCAGATACCCGTAATACTCCAGCACGTCCGGGTCCGTGAGCTGTGACCAGCGCCCGGCGGCATGGGCCGTCCGGATGTTCGTGGAATAGATGACCTCGCTGCGCCAGTTCCGGGAGCCCTTGTAGCTCCAGCCGTGCGTCTTGACGATCCGGTCGAAGTCCTTGCGGAATGCCGCAAGGGTGATGCCCTCGGTGATCGCCCGGTCCACGGCGCCCCGGAAGTCGGAAAGGAGATCCGCCTTGTAGCCCCCGGCGACCATGAAGCCCTTGGCGTGCTGATCCTTCCAGAGGTCCGTCCATTTCTCCGTGGGAATGTTCAGCTTCCTTTTAAAGAACGATTCCGCTTCCTTAAAAGGAAGTTTGAAGACCGTTAATAACTCAGGATCAAGATCCCCTTCAGCGAATTTCAGGCTTTTTTTTTACCGCCTGGGAGCGTCCCCGTTTCCGTCGCGACCTCGTAGCGGCCCGAAAGCTCCGCCAGCATCATGGCGCGGGAGATCACCGCGCCCAGGTCCGCCGGGGGCATTTCACCGTAGAGATCCAGGATGCCGTCCCGCAGGTCCTCCAGGCTTTCCGCCTTGTCCACCAGGCGCTTGAGCGGGGCCATGTAGAGGGCGTCGGCCAGCGGCGAGGCCTCGGCTGCCAGCCGCCCGGCGATCACATCGGCGGCGTCTCCGGTTGGCCCGGTTCCTTCCGCAAAGGAGGCGGGTTTCTTGTCCGGCGCTGTCCGTTGCGGCGTTTCGTTTGCCGGTTGCGCCTGCCTGCCGCCCACGGTTTCCTCCCCTTCCTCGGGGACCGGGTAGCCGTAGGTCTCATAAAAGTGCCTTTTTGGAACTTCCAGGCCGATGCGGCCGGTCACGGCTTCGTCGATCTCGCTTTGAGCCTTCAGGTCCGGCTTCGGCGAGGCGTAGGTTTTGAACTTCGGATAGTCCGTCACGCCCGGAAAATTGTAATCCACGATCCACCGGACGATCGTTTCGTTGAGGACCGCATCCAGGAGGTCCGCGTCGGATTCGATGATCTCCTGGCGCACCTCGTTGTGGATCTGGCTGGCCGCCAGGGATCCGCCGCCCTTGAGCTCCGTCGTCAGGTTCTGCCCCAGGACCGCCTTGGAGATCTGCCGGTCCATGAAATCGGCGAACCCTTCGTAGGTGGCCGTTCCCGTCCGGGAGGCCTCCAGGTATTCCGCCGCCATGTCCTCGGGGATGGTGATGGACGTCTCGTTCTGGATCGCGTCCAGGGCGTCCAGGAGGTCGCTCTTCGCCGCGGCGGAGGCGCCCGCCGGGTACTTCCCGACGGCGGTGGGCATCCCGAACTTCTCCAGGAAGACCAGCCAGAACTTGATTCCATTCTTCTTGAACCACACGGGCCACCAGAGGATCTGGCCCAGGCCGTTGCCGTAGGGATTGTCCGAATCCCCGTGCGCCATGACGATGAACTTCCGGTCCGGCAGCTCCTCTCCGTCGATCATGCTCTCCGGCGTGAGGAGGCGCAGCTCCCGGTCGGGGGAGAAGACGAAGCGGCGGGGGTGCTTCCCCCGGATGCGGGACACGGCGATCTTCCCGCCCTTGACCGTCCACATGACCTCCAGGACATAGTAGCCGTACAGCAGGCACAGCAGCAGCTCGGAGCGGGCCTGGTCGAAGTTGCAGTTTTCCAGGACCTCGGAAACGAAGTCGGCGATCTTCTGCTCCTGCGTCACGGAGGGGTTGCGCCCGGGGCGCTTCGAGGCGTCGGCGGGGACAACCTCCCACTCCTTGCCCACCACGGCCTGGATGCGCTGCTGCAGGACGGCGGCGGCGTGGGCGTCGCGGCGGATCTCGTCGTAGAGCTTCAGGCCCTTTCCCGACGCCTCCGACCGCAGGACGGGGTCCGGGTTCTCCAGGCGGCTCAGCCACCCGGCGAAGATGTCGATGTCCTTCTGAAGGGTCGCCACCTCCTGCGTCTTCGGGACGGGCGGGGATGGGATGCTGCTCAGGATCTCGTCTGTTGCCATGTCGTCTCTCTCAATTCCCCAGGTAGCGGTTTACGGACGCGCCGGTCGATACGCGCCGGCGTCCGGATGATGCGAATTCGATGACGCCGCCGCTTCCCGCCGCGGCGTAGATCCCCAGGAAGCAGGCCCAGGCCCGGTCGGCGTGGCCGCTGCTGTCGGAGTCGGCGTCGAAGCGGATGTTTCCCGCGGGCGTCGTGACCTTGCGGAGCTTGTGGAGATCGGCGCGCAGATCCTTGTCCCCCTGGGGGATGCGGACCTTCCGGTCCTCGAAGGCCTGCTTCGCCGTCGTGGCGAGGACCTGCTTGTTGGCCCCCGTAAAGAGCACCCCTTCCACCCGCGAGGATCCGTAGCGCCGGATGGCGTCCTCAACGGGCTTTTCGCCCATGCCGGTCTGGTCCATGCAGAGGCGCAGCACCCGGTAGCGCTGGAAGAGCGCATCCATGACGGCGTCCTGAATGGCGAATTTGCGCCGCTTCAGAACGGCGATCTCGCGGGTCCAGAGGACGTCGCCCACCTTTTCCCAGACCCAGGCGACCCAGAGGTCGTTCCTTGCGGCGATGTCGTTGCCGATGTAGCAGCTCCCGCCGGCGTACAGCTCCGGATTGCCGGAGAGCCCGTCCTCCACGCTGTTGATCAGCTCGTAGTCCAGCCAGGCGGAGGCCTCGTCCAGCCATTGGAGTTCGTATTCCTGCGCCCAGGCGTCGTCGTCGTTGACGCCGGCCTTGAGTTCCTCCACGTTCCGGGGGAGGCCGTCGGCGACGGCGGTGTGGATGTCCGTAACGTGCTTCGACCAGATCGCGTCATCCGCCGTCATCAGCTCATAGAATTTGTTCCCCTTGCCGTTTGGCGTGGAGATCACCCGCAGTTTCAGGTCGGAGCGGGAGACGATGGGAAAGACGGCCTGCCAGATCTTCCGGGAATCCTGGTGAAAGGCGAACTCGTCGAGGAGCAGGTTGGCGGAGAATCCGCGGGCCGTGTCCGGGTTGGCGGGAAGGGCCGTGATCCGGCTGCCGCCGGGGAGCTTCACCTCCAGGGCGCGGACATCCGGCTCCCATTCGTACTCCAGGGCGTCGAAAGCGGCCTTGAAGGCGTTCAGGTGCCGTTTGACCCCTTCATCCATCGCCTCGCGCGCCTGGCGCTCCCCACGGGAGAGGATGACCCAGCGGCGGGATTTTCCCCCCGCTTCCGCCTCCAGGCAGTCCAGCACGCATTCCAGGGTCGCCGTGAAGGTTTTGCCGCACTGCCGGGCGAACATCCCGATCTTGAACTTGCTTTTGTCGGCCAGCCAGCGCTTCTGGTAGGGATAGAGCGTGACGGCCTCACGCGGTGATGCCATAGATCTCCTCCCGCACGATCCGCAGCGCCTCGGGGTCCAGGGTGCTCCCGACCCTCTTTTCGATGCTCTCCACGGTCCGTTCGGCCTTGCGGCGCATGTCCGCCATCCATTTCTTCTGGTCCACGCTCGCCTTGGAGAGCTTGGCCACCATGAGCCCCAGCTTCGGGAAGATCTTGGCGAAGGATTCGGGGTCTTCCGTCTGGAGGTTGACCAGGACGTCGAAGGCCTTTTCCTGCACCAGGGCGATGAGGGCGTCGTTCATCCTCCCCTCGCTGTCCCCGACGGCCTCGGATACGGCGCGGGCCTGCTCCGTGGCGATCCGGATAGACGCCAGGCGGTCCTCGAATCCCTGGCCGTAGCGGTGCACGCCGGAGCGGGAGATGTCGTACCCCTGCTCCTGGAGCCAGGCGGCCAGGGCGTCATACCCGCAGAATCCGCCCGTTATGAGGCGGCGGTCCAGCTCCCCCTTCACTTCCGGGGGGAGATCCAGTATCTTCGAACGGCGCGGCATGGCTACCACCACTTTTCCGGCCTGGCGATCCCGGGATCGCAGGGAACCGTGTATTCCACGAGGTCCACGCCCATCCGGTTGATCTTCGCCGACCAGACGGGGGCGCAGGGGGGCCGGACGACGGCCAGGAGGTCCCGGTCGGCCAGGTAGTCCAGCTCGCGGCGGATCTCGATGAGGGTGATGTCCAGCATCACCGGCTCGATGGCGTTCTTGATGATGGTTTCCGTCGTGCCGATGGGGCGGGCGGCGTAGAGGGCGCGCAGGATCAGCCAGCGCAGCTCCTCGCGGCGGGCCTTCTCCAGATCGACGGGCGGGGAATAGGGATCTTTCATCGGCTGTTCTCCTTCGTGTTGAGGGTCATCATGTCGTGGTGGAGCCGGTCGATTTTCGTGTTCAGGACCAGCTCGAATCGAACGTGGTCCTCCTTGCGTACGTAGTCCAGCGGCAGCGTCGCCTTCATCTCCATGACCTCCCGCTCCAGGTGGCGGAGGTCCGAATCGATCCCGCCCAGCGACGCGACCTTTTCCTTGAGGTCGGCCAGGCAGCGCGACAGGATCCATCGCGTCACCCCCAGAATCAGCATGCTCCAGGCCGCGATCAGGGACAGCAGAAAGAGGAACATCCCCCAGGATTCGACCTTCACGGCCTTTCCCTCCGCTCCTTGAGCGCCTGGCATTCGGCGCAGCGCACGGCGAAGGGCATGACGGCCAGGCGGGCGGGTTCGATATCCGCGCCGCAGTCCCGGCAGACGCGCCTTTGCCCGGGTCCCGCTCCCGAGGGATGCAGGCCCGGACTCCGGTCATCGCCGAGATAGGCATTCAGTTTCCGCAGATGCTTCCGCAGGGCCTCCTCCCGGAAGCGCTCCTGCTCGTCCTGTGACGCATCGATCCAATCCATTTATTTCCGTCCCTACCCCTGCGTTTTCGTTCCGCCCGTGACGTTGTAATCCTTGCAGAGCAGGCCCATCACAAAGAGCCCGAGGACGCTTGCGGCCTGCCCGACTTCCGCGGGGACCCCGAACAGGGGGGCCAACTGGCCGGCGGCGGCGAACAGGCCCGCCAGGGTGGTTTTCCAATTGGTCATCGTATTCATAGTTCTTCTCCTTTATAATCCTTCCCGGTAAATCTGGATGCGCTTGGTCCAGCCGCGCGCGAACTTCCGCTGCGTGGGGTTGCTTTTCACAATGGTCAGGTAGCGCAGGAACTGGATCCCGTTGAGGCACACGAGGACCGCCCGCTCGTCCTGGGCGATCCACTTGTTGAGGGCGGCGAGGGTGCCCCGGCCCAAAACTCCGTCCACGGTGAGGCTTTCCCCCAGGTAGTTGAGGGCTTCCTGGATGATCTTGACCGCCGTGGGAACGCCCATGTTGACCGCCGTGTCGAAGATCTCCGCGGCGGCGGCGGGCGACAGGCAGGAGTCCAGCTTCAGGGGGTTCCAGTAATTCTCCCGGTAGATCCTCCGGGCCTCCTCCCTGGTGAGGGCCGCCACGTCCCGGGTGGATACGATCCCCTCGGAAACGGCGGCCTTCAGGGTGGACTCGGTGATCCCCCATTTCGTTTTCCCGCCCCGGTCCGACGGATCGTCGCAATACCCGCCTTCCAGGCAGAGGGTCGATTCAAAGGCGTAGTCGAACGGTTTCATGAATCTCCTTCCCTACAGGCATTCAAGGTACGCCAGCAGCGCCGGGACCCAGCAATACAGGCCGTAGCAGACAACGGCGAACACCCCATAGGCCCCCAGGGCGCACAGGGCGGCGATCAGCAGCCTCATCGCGAGGGCTCCTTGCTTCCGGCCAAAAGCGCCGACATCAGGATGTCCGCATAATGCTTGATCTTCAGGCAGTCTTCCCGGTTGACCCCCTTTTTCGCCTGGCGCGAGGCGTACTTGATGATGCTCGCCAGGGCGAAGGGCTCCAGGATGCCGATCGAGCGGTATAAATCAATGGGCTCCACGCCACCTTCGTTCTTGTAGTGGCAGGAGCCCTCTTTTTTCACGGATTCCCAGGAAATAAGACCGTCAGCCATTCCGTCCTCCATCATGTTAGGTGTGCACCCTACCAGGGAACGGAACGGGGGGCCGTTTGGCGTGACGGGGTTTGATACAGGAGTTAAAGCAGAGTTAAAGAAAGGGTGAGGAAAGGGGCCTGTACGTTAAAGAGGAAATTAACGTACAGGCCGGTGGGGATCATCTGTTATAGCATTTGCTATACCATCTATTATATCAACCTGGATTTTTCCAGAGTTTCGCTCAGGGTCTTCTCCACCGCCGCGAGCCGTTCGGCGAGATCGGCGAGGGGCACGTTGAACATCTCGAAGTCCGACGTATCGCTGAGGCATTCCGGCCCGGTGAGGAAGGCCAGCAGATCGACGATTCCGGCCAGCCGATAGATCTCGTTGCGGACGGCATGAACGGGAGACTCGGGGATATATCTCGCTTCCATTATTGCACCCCCCCAAAACGGGAGGTCCGGCGCTCGCGGCGAAGGACGGTTTCCACCGTCTCCTTCTTCCGGCCCACGGCCTTGGCGATGGCCGCATAACTGCACCCGGAGGACCGCAGCGCCACGATCCGGCGCGTTTCCTCCGGGCTGACCCGCTGGCGGGAGGGTGTCGCGCCTTTCAACCGGGCGATTTCGGAATTCTGTAAGGCGATAATCGCCTCCTGCATTTCGATGAGCCGGTCCTTTTCGATAACCATCTTACTTTCCGGAAGAGGCGGCGGGAGCGGCCTGTCGGAGCGGAGGCGCTCCTCCATCCTGTTGAAGGCCTCGATGTAGGCGAGTTTGAACTTCATGGCGGCGCGGCCGGTGAAGCCCATCGCCAGGACGGTGAACCCGTCGCGGGTCATTTCATACATGGAAAGCTTTCTGCCTGTTATATCATCATATTCACTGGGCGCAAAATTGCGCTCAGTGAATTCCGTTGGAACATCAAGGTCTCTGATTGCTCTCAAAACATCCTTGTGTCTCTTGCCGAAAAACTCAGATATGGAAATGCTCGTGGTGATGGCCTGACTGTTGACGATCTTGATGACGGGGGTTAAGGCGTTGACGGGTTCCAATGGATTGTTGCGCAGATGTTCTTGCATGGTATTTCTCCTGTGTGATTTAGGATTTTGGGCAAACAAAAAGCCCGAGTTGTACCTACGCTCACAAGGAAGCGCCCAGGACCTCGCGGTATCCCGGCAACTCGGACCGATTCGATCCAATAAAAAACCCCCTTTCGCGCCAGTCTTGGACGCTTTTGAGGCCGGGGCAGCCCCTTGTGAAATTTAGGTTCCTAAACCTTGCCTAAAATCCCGATGTTTGTCAAGTATCTTTACTCTGGGGGCAGCATCCACATCACGTTCGACCCACCATCACAAGAACCGCTGATCTAATAACGCTTGAGGAATGCCAAAGCGGTGATGAGTACAACAAGCCCATCGCAGATCAACTCGCTGTCGCTTCCCGGCGAAAGGTTCCAACCGAAGTATGCGGTCTCCATCACCCAGAAAAACTGGGCTAATATCAGAATAGGCCAATTCATAGATATTTTCATTGGTGTAGTAAAACACCGGATTCCTAACGCGGCTCCGGCGGGCCTGAAATCAAGGAGAGTGCCCGGTATTCAAACCGCCCCGGAGCCGGGCGGCGCATGTCCGTTTACCCGATATTCTTAATCATGTCCTTCAGCCTCCGCCGGTTCGCCTCGATCTGCTCGGGAGTCAGGCCGGCGGGGGGCATGCCCTTCATCTTCGGGACAATCAGCCCCTCGTCCTGCACGGGATAGCGGCTCCCGGCCTTCAGGCTTTCCTCCTTCTTGCGGAGATCCCGTTCGGACGCCTTCGAGGCGGTGGTGGTTTCCCGCTCGGCTACCTGGAGCAGGACCGCCTTGAGATAATTGTGGTTTTTCAGGGGCTCGGGGAAGCGGCGCTTGACCATCCCTGAGAGGGCCTCGGCGATGCCCGCTTTGGAAACCCGGTATTCCTTGCGGTTGTACGCGAAGGATTCCCGGTCGAAGAGGGTCCGCATCTCTTCCGTCAGGACCCGCAGGCGGTGGATGTTGCGGAATCCCGGCGTCACGCCGAAGAGTTCAAAGTAGGCCCGCACGAGGCGGCCGTGGGGATAGAAGGCGTCCTGCATTTCCAGGACGGCCCGGAGATCCCCCTCCGCGATGGCCTCCAGGACGTCGATCTCCGCCAGACAGAAGGGGCATTTAATCGTGGTATGACTCATCGTATTCCAGGTCCTTATATAGGCGGTCTATTTTAGAGTGGACGCTTTCCCACCGATTAAATAACTTTTCCTTTTCAGCCTGTAATTTTAGATATTCCCCAAAATCATTTTTTCCCAGGGCGTTCATCGCCCTCCAGGCAGCGGCCTCATATTTCCTGAATACGTCATCAGCCGTTTCCTTTAGCTCCTCAACCACGACCGTGGTCATCTCGGCCTGTGTCACCTTCCGTAGCCAGCTTCTCCTAATCAGAGAGATGAGGGCTTTTTTAGACAGATCCTCCAGCTGTAACGACACTTCATCCTCCTTAAAGCAGTCTCAGTTGCCGATCGTCGGTGGTCATCCCGTAGCGGCGCTCCCAGGTGTCGTTACGGGTCAGGAAATTCACCAGTTCGTCCCAGGAGACGCGGCGCTCCATGCGCAGCATGTAGGATTTCAGGGAGAAGGGGAGCGTGGGGTTTCCCTCGTCGTCGGGCTGCCAGGCGTCGATGAGGCGGCAGAAGGTGGCCCGTGAAAACCCGAGGATCCGGCAGACCTCCGCGTTCCGGTAGCTGCCCCGGACGGGGAGCCCGCAGGCCTTCACCATTTCCCGCAACTGTTCGTCCGTCGTCATCGCTGCCCTCCATCCCGATTTCGTCTCTCTACAGGCGGACGCTGTACTCCGGGCTGTACGTCCGCTCCCGGTTCGCCGCGGCGCGGCATTCTGCGCAGTACACCCAGGGGCGCGTCCCGTTGGCCGGCGGATTCATCCGGACCGGGTGCAGCGCGCGGCACATGGGGCAGCGGGCCATAATGGGCTCCTGCTTATTGTACCGCGTCCCCGGCCTGGGACCGGGACGGCGGTACGGCTTGACGGGCCGGTTCTCCTTCCGCTTGGCGTACGCCTTCCGGGCGGCCGCCCGTTTCCGGATCTTCGCGCAGTCCGCGCAGACCTGCTTGATGGCCGTGGTCCGGAGAACCGGCTTCCCGCAATCCACGCAGGGGAAGAACTCCCCGAGGCGGCGTCCCTTCTTTTCCGGAGTCCCTTCAGCCACGGCTCCCCTCCTTCTTCTTCAGGTCGAAGCTGAAGACATCCTTGCACTTCCGCTCCGCGCCGATGACGGCCAGTTGCTCGGCGGGCCACTTGCCGATGGCGTCCCGGTCCAGGCTCTTTTCGATCTTCACCGCGTCGGTCAGCCCGGCGGCCTCCGCCAGGGCGATGACCTCTCCCTTCTTCCCGTGGATGACGACCCGGCTTTCGACGGCGTGGAGCAGGGCGCCGTAGGTCAGGGGGCAGACGTCTCCGTCGGCGAAGAACACGTCCCGGTTGGACCTCATCAGCACGGCCAGCTCCGCTTCGGCGGTGGACTTGCGCTCCTGCGCCCCGGCAAACAGCTCCCGGCGCTCACGGGCGAGGCGCTCCACCTCCTCCGCGTATTCCTTTTCGTTTTCCTCGATATCCCGGCCGATCTCCACGAGGTCCGCCAGAAGCTCATCCGCCCTGGCAAGCAACCTCTCCTCGTCCTTCCGCACAGCCTTCCGTTTCGCCATCAGGCCGCCTCCTCTTCCAGGGCCAGCCGCACCTGGCCGAGGTATTCGGGCAGGGCGACCTTCTTGATTTTCGAGTTCCTGGCTAAAATCCGCAGGGCTCGGCGCTCGTTGTTTTTCAGGTACTCCTCCAGCTCGCTTCCCGCCGCGGCCAGGTAGTATCCGCCGCCGTTGCGGTTCGAGATGGAGCAGATCGGCCGTCCCTCGTTGCGAAGGGAGGTGATCAGCTTCCGGATTTCCCGCGTGTCGTTGATCCGGTTGGTCCATTCCCGCCCGCAGATGATCTCGTAAAGCTCCGCCATGCCGATGGCGTTCTGGCGGCCGATGTGGTCCATCATTTCGTCCTTCAGCAGGCCCTTGCGCTGCTCCGTCCGCTCCCGGCGCATTTTCCGCCTGATCGCCGCCCGGTCCTTCCGGGGAGGCAGGTGATCCGTCGCCACGTTCATTTCAGTCTCCTTCGTTCGCTTGTTGCGCCTGCGGCGCGTCCGTCTTTTCCCGGCCCATCCGTTTCCTGGATTTCGCCGGGCCTTCCCCCTTCGCCTTGTTGCGCGTGTACTCCAGGGCGGCCACGATCTTCCGGAGCTGCTCCGGGCCGCACCACCTCCAGGCGTCCACCTTGAACATGCGCCTGGCGATGCCGTCGGCGTAGGCGTCCGTCTTGCCGAGATCCCCGAGGATCGCGGCGATCTTCCGCATCATGGGCAGGCGCTCCCAGTTGCCGCCCGTAACGGGCTGCTTGTCCACTGTCTTCGTCCGGCTCACGACCCGGAACCCCTCCGCCTGGAACAGGGCGATGAGCCGGTCCGCCTGCTTCGAGGTCAGCTCCTTCGAGGAGGCCACCCCGAACCCGTCCTTCAGGACATGGCGGTACTCGTCGTCGCTCCAGCCGCACTGGGCCTTGGCGATGTGGATGATGGCCAGCTCCTTCCTGCCGATCTTCCCGGTCATTTCAGCCCCTCCCGGCAGTTCCGGCAGGCCTTCCAGAGGCGGACCCGCTGGGGGCTCGTGGCCGCGCAGGGCTTCCGCCGTTCCGCGGCGCACCGGCGCAGGGGGATGACCCCCATCACCGGGCAGTTCACCGTCTCCGTGCCGAAGACCTCGCTGACCCGCATCAGGATGTTGGTCAGATCCGCGCCGTAGGTCCCCTTCCGGATCTGGGAAAGCGCGGAAGCCGACACCCCCAGGGCGCGGGCCGTCGCAGCCTGCCCCTTTTCCTCGATCGTGCGCAGCAGCAGCGCCAGGCGGTCCTGTTGCGTCATGGCTGTTCCTCCTTTCGCCCAGCCGAGGGGGACTTCACCGGGCACACCGGCCCGGCGTCCTTCACCAGGCGGTAGCCCTTCCGCCCTCCGGGGCGTCCCGTCACGTATCCGGGCAGCTCCTCCACGTAGCCCCCTTCTGTCAGCAGCCGCAGAAGCTTTCCCGCGTTGGAGGCCTGCGCGCCGGGAACGGTGACCAGCAGGTCCCGCAGCTCGAACCGGCGCTTGATGCGGATCGTCCGCCACATCTGCTGGCGCGCGGAGTTGCGGGGCGGCGTCCTCTTCATTCCAGCTTTCCCCGCCATCTATCGGCCCCTCTTGAACTTCGGCTGATCGAAATACAGGGGCCGGTCGCCCCAGTCGTCCAGGGACACCGTCGTCAGATCCGTCGTCCGGGCCATGCGCTCGATGCGCGACAGCCCCACGACCATCCGGCCGACGTTCGCCTTCGCCTCGCGGTGCAGGTGCTCCAGGAGGTCGTCCGCCAGCCGGACCTCGCAGACCGTGTCCGCCAGGACGCGGGCGTCGCCGAGATCCACGCCCTTAAACTCCACCCACTGGGTGATCCGGCGGGCGAAGCGGCCGGAATCCTGGATCGTGCGGGCGATGCGCTCCATGCCGATGAGCACCACCGCCGCGCCGGTGAGGTCGTAAATGTCCCGCATGGTGTCGAGCATCTCCGTCTGGCGGAACAGGTAGTCCGCCTCGTCCACGAAGATCACCCGCTCCTGCCCCATCAGGCGCCCGCAGATGTCGTCCATCATGGCCGAGCGCCGGGCGCGGGGCGTGCCTCCCAGCTCCGTGGCCAGGGCGCCGAGCATCGAGGTCACCGTCCAGCAGGCGTTCGCCCGCAGGAAAATCCCGTCCATCAGGTTGGCCGCGTAGGCGACGATCGTCGTTTTGCCCTCTCCCGGCTCGCCCCACAAAAGTCCCATCCCCTCCACTCCCAGGGGGCGGTTCCTCAGTTCATCGATGGCGGAGATAAACCTCCGCACGTTCTTCGTCTGCGCCAGTTCGTTCCTCATGTCGTTTGGTCTCCTTGTCGATTTACAGAGAGGCGCTTTCGGCCTCCCCGGTCAGTGCGCGTATTCCAATGGTGCTGGCAAAGGGTTTTCTTCTGGGCCGCCCGGCTTCCTTCTCCTGCCAGGCTTCGTATTCCTTTTTCCACTGCCGCTGGGCGTCCGTGACGGAGCCGTCCTTGATCCGGTCCAAGACCCAGCAGTAGATCTCCTCGTTGTCGGCGAAGGTGCGGCGCTCCCGACGCTTCTGCCGGAGATCGACGACCTTGCGCTGCCGCTCCTCGTACTCCAGGACCTCCGGGGGAAGCTCGATCTTCCCGGAGAGGGCCTCCGCGTTGGGCGCGCGGCCCGAATCGGCGGCGGCGCGGGCGGCTTCCTGCAGGGCCTTCGTGGTGTAGGGCTCCGACGGCCTGGGCAGCTCCATCACATTTTCGATCAGGCTTTCCCGGTGGGCCAGGATGTCCTCCGGCACCAGGGAAATCTTGTGCTCCCGTATCAGGCGGCGGGCCTCCTTGCGGCCCTCGGCGTAGAATTCCTTCTGCTTGGCCTTCCCGTGGCTGGCCACATCGGCGGCGGAGATTCCCTCCCAGTCCGGATCGACGGCCGTGCAGATAAAATCGCCGTCGCAGGAGAACACGTAGGCCTTCCCCACATCGGACCAGTCGATCTGCACCTGCACCTGCTCCCCTTCATGGCCGATTAAAGCCGTGTTGAAGTACCGCCGCCGGAGGGCGTCGATCCCCTTCTTCTTCACCTTCCGGATGCCTCCGTCCTTGGGGGCCGGGGCGAGCAGCACGTCGAGGGAGCGCTCGTCCTCGATCCTGCGGACGGGCTGCGTCCACGAACGCACCATCTCAGCCGGGCGCTTGCCGTCCAGGGAGGTGTGCGGGTCCTGGTGATAGACCGCGTCAAGCCAGCGGTCGCAGACCTTCTGGAATTCCTGGGCCGTCAGCTTGACCTCGACGACGGAGCCCTTCTTCATCAGCCGGTCGGCGAAGGATTTCCGGCCCTCGATGGCCTTGCGGTCCGCAACGCTGTGCCCGAGAAATCCGGGCAGCAGCTCCACGATGCCGTGGGAAAAGGTGTGGAAGAACCGTTCGATGTGGGGTTTCTGTTCCGGGGTGAAAGGGGTGCAGAGATCCTGCTCGATCTCCAGGGAATCCAGGACGCGGACCATGTGCCGGGCGGTGAAATCCTTGCCGTTGTCCGTCCTCAGGATCTCCGGGACGCCCCAGTCCAGCAGGCAGCGCCGCAGCAATGTGGAGATGGACACCGCTTTCGACGAGGGGACGACGAGGATCTTTCCACGGCGGCTGAATACGTCGATCATGCCGATGCAGGTGTGTCGCCCCTCGGCCAGCATGATGTCGCCGGGGGTGGCGTCCGATTCCCAGAGCTGGTTCAGCCGCTCGACCGTCGCGCTGGCGCTTCCGATGGCGAACTGATACCGCGATCTCCATTCGTCCGGGTTGTGCATGGATAGGAGCATGACCCGGTTCTCCCGCCGCCAGCGCTTGGCGAAGGCGTAGACGACATGGGAGGAAGGTACGTCATCGGGCCAGCCTTCCTTCGCCTTCCGGGCCTCCAGGCCCGCCATGAGCTTCGGGACCGAGACCTTCATGTGCTCGCAGATCATGGCCTTCACGAAATCCTGCATGACGGCGGGAAGCAGGGTCCGCCCGCCGGTCTTCCCGTATTTCCAGGCCAGTCCGGCAAGGCCCATCGTCTCGTAGTTCCTCTGCCAGCGGTAGAGCGTGGCGGGATGGAGCCGCCCGGTCTTGCGGACCGTATCGGCGACGGCGTCGGGGAGGGGGATCTCCCCGGCGTTGAACCGCTCGCAGAACAGGGCCGTGCCCCGCGCCTTCTTGAACCCGCCGGCGGCGACAAAGGCGTCGCGGGCCTTTAACACTTCCCAGCAGGCCTCCGCCTCACGCTTGCGCGCCTCGGGAAGCTGCCCGAATTCAGCCAGGCCCCGTTCCTTTATAAGGCGCTTTTCCGCCTCCTCGCGCTCCAGGTCCTCCAGGTAGTTCCGGGCGGCCCGGTAGCCCGCCAGCTCCGGCGAGTCCTGGGCGATGGCCGCGGCGGCCTGGGTGGCGCGATGCTGGATGATCCGCTGTTGGATGTCGGCGGGGAGGGAGGATTCGGGGTATTCGTAGCGGGTCCCGCCGATTCCGGTAACCGGAACGATCGGCCAGCGCTCTTTAGTGGAGCGTTTTTGGACGGCCTGCTTTGATATCCCCATTACGATTGCAATATTCTTCAATGACCAAGTTGCTTCTGTATTTCCCATGACTCCGCCTCAGAAATGTCTCACCAGGTAAACCGCTGGAAAATACAGAGCCGCAAAGAGGATCACCGCCCAGGTGA
>Ga0172381_10002365_pt1 | contig 20836 bp, 20 predicted proteins | sample Leawel6488metaG_FD_119754 | JGI IMG/M metagenome (GOLD analysis project Ga0172381, IMG submission 119754) | Leachate microbial communities from a municipal landfill in Southern Ontario, Canada - Leachate well 64-88 metaG | ecosystem: Engineered > Solid waste > Landfill > Unclassified | place...
ATCCGGGCTCAAGGATGCATCTGATCTCCTCTTCGGATAGGGTGGTACAGGTATGGCAGGGATGAAAGGAATTTCAGCGCCCACTATCTACGTCTGTACCAGGATGCGGGTGAGGAAGTCCAATCTTCTTCCCCGGGAAGAGTACCAGCGGATGCTCAACATGAGCCTTCCCGAGATTACCCGTATCATCGAAGAGACCTCGTACAAGCAGGAGATTGACGAGCTGGGCACCACGTTTAAAGGGATCGACCTCCTCGAGGTGGCCCTGAGCTGGAACCTCGCAAAAGAGTACCAGCGGATCCTTGAGATCGCGCCTGGGACGCTCAAGCAGTTTACCCGTGCGTACCTCAGGTACTGGGATATCCAGAACGTGCTCACGATCCTTCGCGGCAAATCGCAGGGCGAGAAATCCGGCAAGATCAAGGAAGTCCTCGTTCCCGCCGGCAGCCTTGACAAGATCGTGCTTGACCGTCTCCTCAATGAGGACGGTCCGGACCGCGTCATCGACGCGCTCAAAGGAAAACGGCTCTACCCGGTGCTCGCCCGGGAGTACCCGGCGGCAAAGGAGACTGGTTCGTTTGCCCGTATGGAAAACGAGCTGTACAAGCAGTTCTATGCGGAGATCATCGCAGAAGCGGGCAGCGAGGGTGCCGGAGGCCGGCTGTTCTTCACGTACATCCAACTGGATATTGACGTGAAAAACATCCTGACGCTCTTCCGGTTGCGGGCTGATAAGATCCAGGAAGATGCAAAGGAGATGTATATCGCCGGCGGTACTATCACCTCGGCAGACTTTGCCGCGTTGAACTCGATCCAGGATTACCGGGAGTTTAGCGACCAGCTCAAGGCGAAGATCCGCAAAGGGCCGGTGCTTGAACTCCTGAAGGGACTGGAGACCGAACGGCCGGTTCATGAAATTGCATCGCTTCTTGTGCGGGTGCAGATGGAGCAGATGGAGAAGCTCTCCAAGCGCAACCCCTTCTCCATTTTCCCGATCCTCGTGTATCTCGAGAAGAAGAAGTACGAAGTGTTCAACCTTCGTGCTCTCGCTCGGGGCAAGGAATCCAAACTCCCCGCAGAAACGATTGGGAAATACCTGGTGATGTAAATGGAGATTGCAGTTATCGGCAACAGCGAGTTTATTCTCGGGTTCCGCCTTGCAGGCATCCGTAAGACCTACGCAGCGGAGAACGACGAGAAACTCAACGAGTGCATCACCAGCGCCCTTTCGGACGGACAGGTAGGTATTCTTGTCCTGAACAGCAGCGACATGGAACGGCTCCCGCGCCGGCTCCGTACGACGCTCGAAAACTCCGTCAAGCCGACCGTGATCGCCCTTGGGGGCGAGGAAGGCGGCCTGTCCATGAGAGAGAAAATCAAGAGATCGGTGGGTGTTGATCTGTGGAAGTAAAAACCGAAAAAACCAAAGAGGCAAAAAAGGGCGTTCTCAAAAGAATCGCCGGGCCTGTCGTAACGGCAGTCAATATTGACGCCCACATGTACGATGTGGTCAAAGTCGGAAAAGAAGCGCTGATGGGTGAGGTCATCAAGATCCAGGGTAATAATACCATTATCCAGGTATACGAAGATACCTCGGGTATCAGGCCCGGCGAGCCGGTTACAAACACCGGGCTCTCGCTTGCCGTTGAACTGGGTCCGGGTCTCCTCACCAGTATCTATGATGGTATCCAGCGTCCTTTGGAAGTCCTCGTAAAAAAGATGGGCAACTTCATTGAGCGTGGTGTAACCGCACCCGGGCTCTCCCATGACAAGAAGTGGACCTTCAAGCCGGTAGTAAAGGCTGGCGACAAGGTCGAGCCGGGCGCAATCCTTGGCGAGGTCCAGGAAACCAACATCGTCCACAAGGTCATGCTCCCGCCCAATGTAAAGGCAGGCATTGTAAAGACGATCAAGAGCGGGGACTTCACCATCGATGAGACGATCTGTGTTCTCGACGACGGCCGCGAGTACCCGATGCTCCAGCGCTGGCCGGTCCGTGTTCCCCGCCCTGTACGTGAGAAGAAGAACCCGACGATCCCCCTGATCACCGGTCAGCGGATCCTTGACGGTCTCTTCCCCATTGCAAAAGGCGGCACCGCCGCAATTCCCGGCCCGTTCGGGAGCGGCAAGACCGTTACCCAGCAGCAGCTCGCAAAGTGGTCGGATGCCGAGATCGTGGTCTACATCGGCTGCGGAGAGCGCGGCAACGAGATGACGGAAGTTCTTACGGAGTTCCCGAGTCTTGAGGACCCGAAGTCAGGGAAACCCCTGATGGAGCGGACGGTGCTCATCGCAAACACCTCCAACATGCCGGTCGCGGCCCGTGAAGCATCCGTGTACACCGGTATCACCATCGCGGAGTACTTCCGTGACATGGGGTACGATGTTTCCTTAATGGCAGACTCGACCTCCCGGTGGGCAGAAGCGATGAGAGAAATCTCGTCCCGTCTTGAAGAGATGCCCGGCGAAGAAGGATACCCGGCATACCTTGCAGCCCGGCTCTCGGAGTTCTACGAGCGTGCCGGTCTTGTCGAGACCCTGAACGGAAAATCCGGGTCAGTCTCGGTTATCGGTGCAGTCTCCCCACCTGGTGGCGACTTCTCCGAACCCGTTACCCAGAACACGCTCCGTATCGTGAAAGTCTTCTGGGCACTGGACGCAAAGCTCTCCCAGCGCCGGCACTTCCCGGCGATCAACTGGCTCAACTCGTACTCACTGTACCTCGACGCCCTCCACGACTGGTACGACAAGGAGGTCTCGCCCGACTGGAACCAGATCCGGTCCTGGGCCATGGAAGTCCTCCAGAAAGAGGCAGAACTTCAGGAAATTGTGCAGCTCGTCGGTTCCGATGCACTGCCCGAGTCAGAACAGGTGACGATCGAAGTCGCCCGTATGATCCGTGAGATCTTCCTCCAGCAGAATGCGTACGACGCGGTCGACACATACTGCGACATGAAAAAGCAGTACGATATGATGAAGGCGATCAAGCTCTTCGCTGACTTTGCCTATGCGGCCCAACTCGCTGGTGTCAGCCCGTCACAGATCCTCGCGGTCAAGGCAAAAAACGAACTGCCCCAGATCAAGTTCATCAAGGACTACAAACCTGAACTGGCCAAGATCGAGAAGGATATGGACGCTGAGTTCAACACACTGAGGTCGGGAGCATGAAGGAATACAGGACTATCAGTAAAATTGCCGGTCCGCTCGTCTTTGTCGAGAAGACCGAGCCTATCGCGTACCAGGAACTCGTAAACGTGGTTCTTTCCGACGGCACGATCAAGCGCGGCCAGGTACTGGACACGAGCGATGAACTGGTCGTTGTCCAGATCTTCGAGACCACAACGGGTATCGGCAGGGACAGCGGCGTCCGGTTCACCGGCGAGACTATCAAGATGCCGGTCGGCCATGAGATGCTCGGCCGTATCCTGTCCGGCGGCGGTAAGCCTATCGACGGCGGCCCGGAGATTGTGCCGGAGAAGCGCCTCGATATTACCGGTGCTGCGATCAACCCGTACGCCCGGGGCATGCCAGCTGATTTCATTCAGACCGGTATCTCGACCATTGACGGTACGAACACCCTTGTCCGTGGCCAGAAGCTTCCGATCTTCTCGGCAGCAGGTCTGCCGCACAACAATGTTGCGCTCCAGATCGCCCGCCAGGCAAAGGTGCCCGGGTCGACCGAGAATTTCGCCGTGGTCTTTGCTGCCATGGGTATCACCAAGGAAGAAGCGAACTACTTCATGGCGGATTTCGAGCGCACCGGTGCACTCGAGCGTGCGGTTGTCTTCCTCAACCTTGCAGATGACCCGGCTGTCGAGCGTATTATCACGCCCCGTCTCGCGCTCACTACTGCGGAATACCTTGCCTTCGAGCTGGGTATGCATGTGCTCGTTATCCTGACGGATATGACCAACTATTGTGAAGCGCTCCGCCAGATCGGTGCGGCCCGTGAAGAAGTGCCTGGTCGCCGTGGCTACCCGGGGTACATGTACACGGATCTCGCCTGCATCTACGAGCGTGCCGGTATGATCAAGGGCAAGAAGGGCTCTGTCACGCAGATCCCGATCTTAACGATGCCCGGTGACGATATCACCCACCCGATCCCCGACCTGACCGGTTACATCACCGAAGGCCAGATCGTGGTCAGCCGTGAACTGCACCGCAAGGGGATCTACCCGCCCATCAACGTGCTGCCCTCGTTATCCCGGCTGATGAACCTAGGTATCGGTAAAGGCAAAACTCGTGAGGATCACAAGAAGGTTTCCGACCAGATGTATGCAGGGTACGCAGAGGGTAACGACCTTCGCGGCCTCGTTGCCATCGTCGGTAAGGATGCCCTCTCCGAGCGTGACCGGCTGCTGCTGGAATTTGCGGATCTCTTCGAGAACCGCTTCGTCCGGCAGGGTTATGATGAAGACCGCACGATCGAAGATACCTTAAACATCGGCTGGGAGATCCTGTCGACGCTGCCGGTTGAGCAGCTGACCCGTATCGACCGCGAACTAATCAACAAGTACCACCCGAAATTCCGTGCCGGTGCAAAGAAGGAGTAAAAAATCCATGGCGCTGCGCGATATCAAGCCAACCCGTTCGGAACTGATCGACTTAAAAAGGAAGATCAAACTCTCCGAGCGTGGCTACAAGATCCTCAAGATGAAGCGCGATGGACTGATCATGGAATTTTTCAAGATCCTCTCCACGGCAAAGGACAGCCGGGGGGAACTCCTGATAAAGTACCAGCACGCCGTTAACATGATGGCGGTGGCAAATACGGTTGAGGGGGCAATCGGTGTCAAGGCCGCTGCCCTTTCGGTAAAAGAGGTCCCGGAGATCACGTTAAAAAGTAAGAACATCATGGGCGTGGTCGTGCCGGAGATAAAATCGTCGAAGGTGAAAAAGAGTCTTGCCGACCGGGGGTACGGTGTGCTCGGCACATCGCCGGTCATCGATGAGACCGCATCGGCGTTCGAGGATCTGGTCGAGGCGATTATCCAGAGCGCTGAGATCGAGACCACGATGAAGCGCCTCTTGGACGAGATTGAAAAGACCAAGCGCCGGGTGAACGCGCTCGAGTTCAAGGTGATCCCCGAACTCACCGCTGCCCGGGATTTCATCAAGATGCGTCTTGATGAGATGGAACGCGAGGAACTTTTCAGGATGAAGAGGATCAAGGCCCGGGGTTCGGCGTAACCCCGGGGAGTGTGGCTTTTATGCCAATCGGTACCCTTAAGGGTCTGGGGTGCAGTAAAAAGACGGTGCTTCTCCGTCTTGACCTCAACTCCCCCATCGATCCCACCACTCATCTTATTCTGGACGATAAACGGTTCCGCGAGCACCTGCCCACGATACGTGCTCTTTCAGACAGCAAAGTCGTCATCGTTACCCACCAGAGCCGGCCGGGAAAGAAGGATTTCACGACATTGGAATCCCACGCCGAAAAACTCGAAGAGTTGCTCGGTACACCGGTCACCTACATCGACAGCATCTTCGGGCGGCACGCCCGCGAGGCCGTGCATGCCATGAAGCCCGGCGAGATCCTGATGCTGGAGAACGTGCGGTTTGCGGCAGAAGAGAACCTGACCTTAAAGTCTGAAGAGGCAAAAAAGACCCACCTCGTGAAGAAACTCTCCGCGATGGCGGACTTTTTCGTGAACGACGCGTTCGGGACTGCCCACCGGTCCCAGCCGACGGTCGTGGGTCTTCCGCTCGCGATGAAATCGGCGGCCGGCCTTTTGATGGAAAAGGAAGTCTCCACACTCTCGAAAGTCTTCTCGGGTGCGCCCCGGCCGGTCTGCATGGTGCTCGGCGGCACGAAGGTTGACGATTCGATCGAGGTCGCGGCCCATGTACTCAAAAATGGTATCGCCGATACCGTGATCGTGATCGGTGTCGTGGCAAATATCTTCTATCTCGCGGCCGGGTACGATATCGGCAAACCCTCCACCCAGCTCATCGAGCAGCTCAAGTACCAGGGCGAGATCAAGAAGGCACAGGAGATCCTCGCACAGTTCGGAGACCGGGTGATCATGCCGACCTCGGTCGCGGTACGGCAGAATGGCAAACGTGCTGAATACCCGATCGACCGGATCCCCGCCGATACACCGGTGATGGATCTCGGCATGGACGCGCTTGCGACGCTGGTCTCCACCTTAAAGAAGTCCGGGACCGTGGTCTTCAACGGCCCCGCCGGCGTCTTTGAGGACCCGGACTTTGCGACCGGCACCTTCGAGATGCTCCGTGCGGCATCAAAGGTCGAGTTCTCTGTCGTCGGTGGCGGGCACACCGCGGCCGTGATCGAAAAACTCGGGCTCGAAAACGACTTCACCCACATCTCCACCGGTGGGGGAGCCTGCATTGAATTTTTGACCGGGAAAAAGCTCCCGGCCGTGGAAGCGCTCGAAGAGTCATACAAACTCTTCGGGTAAGCGGCATTCCCGCCCCCGCTTTTTTTGATTCATTATTTTGGCCAGGCAGAGGAACGGATTCTTGTGATATACGACGGGCCTGACACCCTATTTATAGTAGTCTGGCTTATTTCTACAGCGCATGGTGGATAAAGTACCGGCGAGCCGGGGCGAACGGGTCGCGATCTCCTACAAGATGCCGCCCAATCTCTATGAAAAGGTCAGCAATCTTGGGTTCTTATGAGGATCGCGGGAGCGCTTATTTCACGTCCGGGATAACAACGTATGATGAGGCTGCCCCTCTATGCAGGTACGAATCATTGCAGTCGGAAAGATCAAGGAGCGTTTCCTCACCGAAGGCATTGCCGAGTACGAGAAGCGCCTTACCCCGTACCTGAAACTTGCAATCGTCGAGATTGCCGATGAAAAGCGGGGGGTGCACGCGTCGGCCGGTCAGGAACAGCTCACAAAAGACCGGGAAGGCGACCGGATCCTTGCCGCGATCCCGGAGGGGGCGTACGTGGTGGCGCTCGATGTGCGGGGAAAAGCGATGTCGAGCGAGGCACTTGCCGCCCGGCTGCACGACTGGCAGCTCGCGGGGACAAACTCGATCGCGATGATCATCGGGGGCGATCTCGGGCTCTCCGAATCGGTACTCGTCCGTGCCGATCTCCGGCTCTCGATCTCTCCCATGACCTTCACTCACCAGATGGTGAGGATGATCCTGCTGGAGCAGGTGTACCGCGCCTGCCGGATCAACAGCGGGGAACCGTACCACAAATAACTATTATACCCTAAAGATGGAGGTGCGGTCCCCTTCATCTGCAGGTCCGTGGTTGGGCCTGAAAAACTGCATCTCCGAAATAGTATCTGTAGATCAGCCAGACTCTTTCATGGGCAGGTATACGGATAAACGGAGTTTTGTATGACGGGAAATGCCCCGGGCGGCTCAATTTTTTCCATGCTTGAGGAATCCATCCCCTGCTCTTCCGGTGAGATCGTTTTTGGCAGGTGGGAACGGGTTTGGCTCTCTTTTCGGTCTGGTGGCAGGGATAGTGGCGGGTACCCGGTCGGGGAATGTGATTCTCCTTACCGGTGCAACGGCTGCGATTGCGGCAACGGTATCGATGATGGCCGCGTCTTCCTGGTCATTGAGTCTTTGAGTGGGATATGGCCCGGCGAGGCAGAGAAGTAAAAAGCCGAGATCTGTCGCGATCCCGATGTTGCCGTCAACAAGCTTATCGGTGACCTGCAGGGAATTGCCTTGAGGCGATTCGCGGGAGATAGTCAGGGATTTATAGCACCTTTTGCCACATCCGGTTCTGCGGTACTCATAAGAGGCATTCGGAGATACTGTTTCGGGGCAGATTTATCGATTAATTATTTATGATTTGATTGCATGATACTAGACTAATGTACCTGGCTGTCTGTTCCATGGGATACAAGGCCAAGCGGGTACGATCCGCGCATGGTAAGCGGATGCTTTTCTTTGTCTGTTAGGACCGGATTTGTTCGGTATCCCGGCAGATTATGGATCGGTGTTTGAACAACTAATGTTGACATGGTGAAGGTATGGAAATAAGTGCGGAAGAATCCACGGGGAACTGGTATGAGTCTTTTCCCGGGAAAGGGGCAGTTTACGATCTGAGTGCCGCGGCGCTCTCCGGTCCGGATACCGAAGGAAGGCTGCGGGCTGTTGTGGGGCTCGGGAAAAGCGGCGATCCCCGGGCGGTCCGTCCGCTGATGGATCTCGTGGCCAACCACGACCCTGATATCCGGCGCGGTGCGATCACTGCGCTCTGCGAGCTCAAAAGCGGTCGTTCGGTCGAAGTCCTGATAGAAAGGCTGCGGGATAAAAGTGAGCAGGTGGATATCCGGCGGCTAGCCGCAGAGACGCTCGCCGCGATCCGGAGCACCGGCGCCCTCCGGGAGCTCAACGATTTCGCAGCTGATGCAAAAGAGGACTCTGACCTCCGCTCGTATACATCCGCACTCCTCGCCCATCTCGTGACCGTGTGAGGAATAAAAAAAATTCCTCATCCTCACCCCGCCCCCCTCGGTCAGGTTGTTTTCCTGAAGGCAGAGGTATCATATTTTTTGTAGAACCAGCGTTTGACCAGCTCGACAATGACAAGATAACTGATCACAAGGCCGGCAAGCACCGCATAGAACGATGCCGGCAGCGGGGTAAACCCGAACAGGCTCCCGACCGGTGTAAACGGCAGGACGCAGGCGACTGCAACGATCAGGATCGTGCTTGCGACGAGGAGCCGGTGTGGCCTGCTGTGGTAGAACGGGACAACCCGGGTTCTGATCACGAAAATAACAAGCGTCTGGGTGCAGATCGACTCGACAAACCATGCGGTTTGGAAAAACGCAGCATCGGCGACAAAGAAGAACAGCAGGATGCCAAACGTGATGAAGTCAAAGACCGAGCTGATCGGCCCGAAAACAACAACGAACTTCTTGATGAAATCCATGTCCCATTTTTTCGGGGTTTTTGTGTAGGACTCGTCAACGTTATCGCTCGGGATCGTAGATTCCGATACATCGTAGAGGAGGTTGTTTAACAGGATCTGGATCGGGAGCATCGGGAGGAATTTGAGGAAGAGGGAAGCCCCGGCGACCGAGAACATGTTCCCGAAATTGGAACTCGTCCCCATCAGGATGTATTTCATGGTGTTCCCAAACGTCTTCCTGCCCTCGATAACGCCGTCACTGAGGATACGCAGATCATTTTTCAGGAGAATAATATCCGCCGATTCCTTCGCAATATCCACGGCATTTTCGACCGATATGCCGACATCCGCCTCACGGATCGACGGGGCATCGTTGATCCCGTCGCCCATGAACCCGACGACATGGCCGTTCTTTTTTAGGGCCATCATGACCCGGTTCTTCTGCACCGGGGTCATGCGGGAAAAGACGGTGACGTTCTCGACCACTCTGGAGAGGGTCTGGACGTCCATGTGTTCGACCTCCTCCCCGGAAAGGACGCCTTTGATCTCAAGGCCGATCTCTTCGCAGATCTTCCGTGTCACCAGTTCGTTATCGCCGGTCAGGATCTTGAGCTCGATCCCGGACTGTTCCAGCTGCCGGATCGATTCCCGTGCGGTCTCCTTGGGGGGATCGATGAACGTGACAAACCCGGCAAGCGTCATCTCCGTTTCGTCAGCAACGGAGAACTGCGTCACGTCGCCCGGCACGGTGCGGTAGCATACCGCAAGAGTCCGGAAGCCTCCGGCACTCTGGGCCTGGTAGATACCCTCGACCTGCGCCCGTACGGCTTCAGTCAGCGGTTCTATGACTCCGTTTCTGTCAACCTGTGAACAGACCCGAAAGATTTCCTCAGGTGCACCCTTGGATACGATCAGGCGCTTGTCCCCGTCGGCAACGACAACTGAAATCCGCTTGCGAAGGAAATCAAAGGGGATCTCGTCGATCTTATGGAACCGGTTGATATCGAGGTGGCGGAATTTGAGGATCGCATCATCAAGCGGACTTTTTAACCCGGTATCGAAGGTGCTGTTGATAAACGAGTACAAGAGGACATTCTCGCTATCGTTTCCTTCCGTGTCCAGGTGCCGCACGAGTGCGATCTCGTTCTGGGTGAGTGTCCCGGTCTTGTCCGTGCAGAGGATGTCCATGCTCCCGAAATTCTGGATCGATTCCGGGTGTTTTACTATGGCGCCCTTCTCTGACATCGCAACCGAGCCCTTTGACAGGTTCAGGGACAGGATCATGGGAAGGAGTTCCGGCGTCATGCCGACCGCAAGCGCAACGGAGAAGAGCAGGGATTCGAGGATGCCGTGCCGGAACAGGGCATTGATGAAAAAGACAAAGATGACGAGGAAGAAGACGAATTTCGACATCAGGTAACTGAACGCCTTAAGTCCCCGTTCGAACTCCGTCTCCGGGGGGCGTTCGACAAGGGTCTTTGCAACTTTGCCAAACTCGGTCGATACCCCGGTCTTTGTGACAAGCGCCGTGGCCGTCCCGCTGACAACGGACGTGCCAAGGAAGGTGTAGTTGTCCGCCGAGGTGACGGGGGTTCCGGCAGCGGCTGCGCCCGGGCTTTTCTCGACCGGGAACGGTTCGCCGGTGAGGGAGGACTGGTTCACGTAAAAGTCCCGTGCGGTCAGTATCCGTGCATCGGCAGGGACAATGTCCCCGGCGGTGAGCCTGACCACATCTCCCGGGACGAGATCGATGATCGGCAGGTCCTGTTCTTTCCCGTCCCGGAGTACCGTGGCCCGGGTGAGGATCTTCTGTTTGAGCAGGTCGGCTGCTTCCCCGGCCTTGTATTCCTGGAAAAAGTCTAAGGTGACGCTTGCAAAGACAATGAAAAAGATGATGACGGCATCGATCACTTCACCGACGAACAACGAGATCCCCGCAGCAATGAGCAGGATGATGATGAGCAGGTTTTTGAAATGGCCCAGGTACTGGAGGATCACCGGGACTTTCCGGATATGGGAGATGTCGTTATGCCCGAAACGGAGCAGGCCGGCCTGTGCCTGTTCTGAGGTCAGCCCCGCCGGGCTGCTTCCAAGAACAGAGAAGAGATCCTCCTCCGGTAAGGTGTGGAACTGTTGCTGCTGATCCGGTTTTTCCGGTGGCGGTGTGGTTGTCATCGTATCGGACATAAGGAAAATTTCCCCAACGCTGAATGGTTGTATGTTGTTCCTGATGATGACTTCGATTGGATGCTCTCCTGTAGGGCTGGCATGGCAGAGATCTGAACGGATACCCCCGGGGCAGACACTCGTTCATGGGTTTCGCCTGCATTCGGGCTAAAAAAAGGTTATGACTGCACGATGATGGTGCCGGTCATGGACGGGTGAATCGAGCAGTGATAGGTATACGTTCCCGGTGTGGTGAATGTGACGTTATAGGATGCACCCGTTGGGAGCGAATCGGACGAGAACGCAACCGAAGAGCCGGTGTCCGAAACGATTGTGTGCGGAGCTGCGTCCTGGTTCACCCACGTGACCACCGTCCCGGTCTTTACCGTGAGGGTCGACGGCTCGAACGCGAAATTTTTCATCGTGATCGTTGTCCCTCCCCGGGGCGTGGCCGTGGGTGAAGCAGGTGCCGATGGTGTCTGGGAGGAAGAACAACCGGCAGATATACAGGTAAGGATTAAAAGGACGATACAGGCCGTACCGAATATCAAGCGGGAATATGCGGGCATAATTCCTTAATGATTGGCTGAATTATAAAAATTGTTGCAGGCCCGCCCGCATACCGATCGCGGGGGGAGGGTACCCCCACCTGCCCGGACACATGGGTGGGGGGTGATCCCCCTACCCCCCCCTTACATTTTTTTGAGCACGGCCGCCCGGTTCACGAAATACCAACGGGTCTCGACCGTCCGGAGTCCCAGCCGTTCAGCCATCGCAAGGTTCTCCCGGAATTCCTTTTTCGGGACCAAGAACGGCGGCTCGGAATAGAAGAAAGTGCCGCCGGGCACGAGCATCGCGGCGATCTCGGAGAACAGCTTCTCCTTGTCCGGGACTTCGTGGACGACAAAGATTGCAAAAGCGACATCGACCTGCCCGTCCCGGTCCGGCAAAAGATCGAGCGAGTCCGGTTTGCACCGGTGAGTTCTGACCCGGGAGATGAGGCCTTCGGCCGTGAGTTTGTCGCGGACGATTGCAAGCATCTCCTCCTGGAGGTCAGCGGCGATCACGGTGCCCTTCTCCCCGACCCTTTTTGCGAACTCGCGGGTAAAAAATCCCGGGCCGCAGCCAAAGTCGAGGACCCGGTCGCCGGGCTTCACGTACCGTTCCGCAAGCGCATCGGGCCGGTAGAGGATGCGGCGGAACTTCGTGTCGAGGTGGGCGGCTTTTTCATAGGAGAAGACATCGCGGGCGTGGGAGTGTGACATGATCGGATGTTTGGAGGGGGGAGTAATATGGGTTGTGGGCGGGAGTATGAACGGCATTCAAATCCGGCCTCGTATCTGCCCGGATTCCCCGTAACTCCTTCAGGGAAACCCCGTAAAATATCCGGATTGAATGATTCCGGAGTCCCTTGGCGATCCGGCAGACGCTCTTTTAGGCCTCCGGCAAGCCTCCGCCCCCGCCGTTTTTACTTTTTCTCCAGTTCGTCCAGAAACTCCAGCAGGTTGTTCCTCACCATCGCAAACGACGGCCCGCCACCGAACTCGACGCCGATCTTTGCCGCATCGATCACTTCGTCCCGGGTCGCCCCGGCCTCTATTGCGTTCTTCGTGTGGACGGCGAGGCAGGGCACGCAGCACCGGGAGATCGAGAGGGCGACCGCGATGAGTTCCTTGTGTTTCACGGGAAGGGCGCTCTCGGTGTAATATGCTTTCATCATGTTGCCAAAACCCTCTGCAAGGAGCGGCGCCTCGGACTCGATCCGCTTTTGGTTCTTTGTCCGCTGCTTGATGATCCGGCTCACCCGGCCCTTTTCCTTCTTTGATGGCATACTCTCCGGTTCATGCCCGCGGGAGAAAAACCTGCCGGGACTCCCCGGGCACTTCAGGATGGCTTCCATCACAAACCTCTTACCCCCCGGCGCCCACGATTCTTTATGATTTTGGATGCGGACGACGATTCGTCTCCCCAGGTCTTCAAAGTCGACCGGCTCTACCCGGAAGAGCAGGATTTTGTTGCCGATGATATGACTCCTCTTTCTCCGTACGAGATGGCAGGTCTCGATGAACCGGCAACGAGGATCGACCTGCCTCCGCTGCTGCCCGGGGAAGATCCCGATCCTCCCGGGGAAAAAATTGCAGGTCGGGCCGCTTCCCTGGATGACGCAGCGACATCCCGGGCCCAAAAAAAGGCTGACGATCAGGTGACCCTTTCTTTTTTCAAAAAGGAGAGGGAGAAGCTGCGCCGCCCCTGGGATGGGCCTGACCTCGAATAGTGGTCGCCCCTCCCCTTTTTGCAGTGCATTTCCGAAGGTTAATCCCCTCCGGTTCCAGTTTTATAATCACGGTGATCCCTTGACACGTCAACATTATTTTGCCACTATCCTGATTGTCCTTGTTACCGCCGCCATCCTTGCGGCAGGCTGTACAACGCAGGCCACCGGTTCGTCCCCAAAATCCGCCGCAGATACAGCGCTTGCGCAGGCAGATGCCGCATACGCAGCCACGAACTACCACGCGGCAGAATCGCTGTACCTGCTCGCGCAGGAGAACTACACCACGGCAGGCGACAACGCTGCCGCCCTCAAAGCGAGAAACGGCGCAAGCCGGTCCTACCGCATGATCATGGAGTTCCCCTACAACCGGAGCGCCTATGAAGCGGTCCTTCTCGCGGCATACCCTAATGTTTCTGCCGAACGGCGGGCCGGGTGGATCAACGGCAGCGGGATAGCGAGTATACAAAGCGACAACGAGACCTGGTACTATGAGGAGAATGTCGGGAATATCCGGTTCCACAACTTCGACCTGATGCAAAACGCGACCGCTGCCCTGGGCCAGAACCCGCTCTACGACCCGCTCACGAAGTACGCGTTTGCCCCGGTGAACGCGTCTGCCGGGCCCTATGGGGCGCCGGTCGCATGGGTGGGAACGGAGGCGATCTCCGTGCCCCGCGAAGATCTCCCGGCAAACGGCACGCTGAAGATCTGGCTCCCGCTGCCCATCGAGACCGGCTCGCAGACCAACGTGACAATCCTCTCGATCGAGCCGGCGCAGTACGTCAAATCGGAGACCGGGACCGGTACAGACATGGGGGTTGCGTATCTCGAAGTCCCCGTATCGGAAATCAACGGATCGTTTTTGAACGTGACTGCCACCTTCAGGTTCGTCCAGCACGACCAGCACTTCACCATCGACCCGGTAAAAGTGCTGCCCTACAATACCTCAAGCCCAGAGTACCGGAAATACACGGCTTCCGGGACCAACATCGTCATCACCCCGGCGATGAAGGCAAAAGCGCAGGAGATCGTCGGAAACGAGACCAACCCCTACCTCCAGGCGCAGAAGATCTACTGGTACATCGTGGACACGATCCCGTACAGCCATGCGCCTCACTCCTGGCTCATGACGTCAGGCACTCCCGAATCGGAATACGTCCTTGATACCGGCATTGGCGACTGCGGCACCCAGAGCATGTACTTTGCCGCGCTCTGTCGGTCGCTCGGCATCCCCGCCCGGGCAGCAGGCGGCTACCAGATCATCCCGCCGGGGAACGGGAGCACGCATTTCTGGGCGGAATATTATCTCGAAGGTTACGGCTGGATCCCGGTCGATGTGACCGCAGCAGAGACTGCGGACTGGGCGTACAACGCGATCCCGGATGACCGGCACCGGTTCAAGGCGTATTATTTCGGCAGCCTCGACCCGTACCGGTATGTCATCCAGAAGGACGTCGATATCCCGCTCACCCCGACCCCCCCAGACGATGCCGTGCTGTTCCGTATGGTCATCCAGAACCCGGTAACCGTCTGCGATACCTGCCAGGACGACCCGGAGATGCTGCTTCTTGAGAACTTCACAACGTCCCTGAAAAAAGCCTGAAAACTTTTTTTATTAATTTGAGCCGGCCGCAGACAATCGTCGTGTCCTTCTCGCCGGCCCCGGTGCTTGCCCCGCCCTCCCAGTAGAGTCCGGCCGGGTTCCCGTCAGTATCCACCATCATCCCGAGGATGCCTGAGCCAAGGCCGGTCTTGTCCGCCGCCCCGGTCCGCGAGTCATCGCTGTGGACGGTGCCGGTCGAGTCGAAGATCCGGACGAGCACTTCGTCAGTCCGTTTCGGGTTTACCGAAGGAGTTTCCGCGATGATCCACATATGGCCGGAATCAAGCGTGCTTGGCTTGAGCCAGAGGCAGACATCGCCCGGCGCGAGATCGACCGGGTGTGCCACCTTCGTCCACCCTGCTGCATCGGGCGTGGTCGTGCTCAGTTTGTTGAAGTATGCTGCGTAGGTCTCAATGGAGGGGTTGGCTCCCCTGCCGATCGCTGTGTATGCCGCCATATCGGCATTCATCAGCACATGGTCGGCAAACCCGAGGCAGTCGAACCGGTAGGTCCCGTTTGCCTCATCAACGGTATAGGGTGGGTGGACGTATTCCGTGGACTTCATGTTCGAGAACATGGCGTAAGCCGCAGTCCAGACCGGGTTATCGGATTTCACCGCCGCGAGCTGTTCTGCGATGCTCCGTGCGGCTGTGCCGGTATGGCCGGTGAAAGTCGCTTCTGCCGGAGAAGCAGTAACAGTCACCGGGACCGTGGCTGTCTGCTGTGCCGGTGCGGAGGTACACCCGGCTGACAGGACAAAGAGAGCGATAATGAGAAGAGTGCAGGCAACAGGAGACCGGCCGTTCATAGTAGAGAATTACCGTGGCAGATTTTAAAATACCTGTCAGGGGTAAAAAAACAAAAAAAAGAGCGGGAAGATCAGTTCCCCGGTGCCGGCTTGTCCTTCGCCTCGTCCCCTTCCACCTGCATATTCTTCATGGACGGGAAGAGGATCACTTCCTTGATGGAGTTGTTACCGGTAAGGAGCATCACGAGCCGGTCAATGCCGATCCCCACGCCCCCTGTCGGCGGCATGCCGTAGCCGAGCGCGTTGATGTAATCGTAATCGATCATCTGGGCTTCAAGGTCGCCGAGCAGCCGTTTCCGGTCCTGTGCCTCGAACCGCTCCTTCTGGTCGAGCGGGTCGTTGAGCTCCGAGAAACCGTTTGCCATCTCCATACCGTAGATGAAGAGCTCGAAGCGCTCGGTGAATCCCTCTTTGGTGCGATGGCGTTTTGCGAGCGGCGAGTTCTCGACCGGGTAATCGTAGATGAAGGTGGGCTGGATCAGTTTCTCCTCGACCATGTTCTCGAAGAAATAGACGAGGAACTCGCGCTGGCTCTTTGGCTTGTCCGATTCCTTGAATTTGTTCCGGGCGGCAATCGCCCGGAGTTCATCGACCGAGAGTGCGAAGATGTCGATTGCGGCGTATTCTTTTACCGCCTCCTCCATCGTGAGCTTCCTGAGCGGTTTTGCAAATGAGATCCCGGTCTCCTCGAACTTGAGCTGCGTTGTGCCGTTAACTTCCTTTACGAGCGTCTCAAGGAAGTCCTCGGTGAGGCCCATCATGTCGTAGACATCGTGGTAGGCCCAGTAGATCTCCACCATCGTGAACTCGGGGTTGTGGTGGGTGTCAATATCCTCGTTCCTGAAGTTCCGTGCGATCTCAAAGACCCGCTCAAAGCCGCCGACGACAAGGCGCTTGAGGTAGAGTTCGGGCGCGATCCGGAGGAAGAGTTTCTGGCCGAGGCAGTTGTGGAACGTGGTAAACGGCCGGGCGTTTGCCCCGCCGTAGATTGGCTGGAGGATCGGGGTCTCGAACTCTAAGAAGTCCCGGTCATTTAAGAACCTGCGGATGGACGAGATGATCCGGCTCCGGCTCCGGAATCCCTGCCTGCTCTCCTCGTTTACGATCAAATCGACATACCGCTGCCGGTAGCGTTTCTCCACGTCGGTGAGACCGTGGAATTTCTCGGGGAGCGAGCAGACCGCTTTTGCGAGCAGGGTGATCGTGTCAACCCAGATGGTGATCTCGCCGAGTTTCGTGCGGAAGACGTGGCCGGTGACCCCGACAAAGTCGCCCCGCTCGATAAACTGGTTGAAGAAATCGAACGCCTCATCCCCGATGTCGGCCTTCCGGATGTAGAGCTGGATCTTGCCGTTCTCATCGCCGAGGTCAGCGAAGATCGTCTTCCCGTGGTTGCGGATGATGTAGAGCCGTCCTGCGGTGGAAACGCTCTCAACGCTCTTCTCGTGGGTGATCTCTGCAAATTTCGTCCTGATGTCTGGTATCGTGTTCTTCCGGTCGAACGTGGGGGGGTAGAGGTCGACGCCTTTTTCCCGCAGTACACGCACTTTGTCGAGCCGGGTCTGGTCAAATGCAAGGGTTTCGGATGGATCGGTCACGAGAATGCTCCGCTCTTATTAACTGTACCTTATACCTTCGGTGTCAAGCGTAATAATACCTTCAGCGCCGGTCGGCACGCCGGGAAAGAGGGTAATCCGGAAAAAAAGATGCGGCAAAAAGATTTCAGGAAGATTCCCGTTTCCTGAAAAGTTCAGAGGTATACTTTGCGAGGCCAGACACCCCGTCCGTTGACGGGTGGACCTCGATAAACTCCTCGAAGTCATGCACCGAGATATGCCGCTGCATGAGAAACGCGAGGTATCCTGCGATGACCCCTCCCGCCGGTCCTGCGGCACACATGCCGGTGATCTCGCCTGATGCCGGATCGGCAAAGATCTTTGCTAAGCCCGTATCGCCGTACGGCACCGACCAGTAGGTCCCCGGCCCGGCCGGCCCGGGCAGGGCAAGGGAGGCACTCCCCTCCCCGCCGGCCCCGCAGAACGCGAGGTCATGGGCGAGGTAGATTGCCTGCGGGATCCGGGAATAGTCCATGTGCCGCTCGTACCCGAGGATGTTGTCGGCCGCGACGATCCCCTCGTGCCGGGCGACAGGGGTCAAAAACGGCGCCCCGGCCACGTCCCCGCAGGCATAGATGCCGGGCACGCTCGTCTGCATACGGTCGTTTACCACGATCTCCCCGCCCGGGCCCTTGTCGATTCCGGTCACCATCCCGGAGTTTGGCACAAGGCCGGCGGCGAGCAGCACGGTATCCGCTTCAACGGATGCAGCATTTCCCCCGGCAGAGTACCGGACTCCCGTGACCCGGGAGGCCCCGTCGATCCCGGTCACATCCGCCCCTTCCCGGATATCCACACCGGCAAGTTCTTTTATGGCGATGGCCCGGAGGTGCTTGTCGAGATTTTTCAAAAAATCGCTCCGGGAAAGAACGGTCACTTCGCTCCCGAACTCCCGGAAAATATATGCAAACTCCGCCGCCATCACGCTTCCGCCGATGATGGCGATCTTCTCTGGCAGTTCGCGGAGATTCCAGAGGGTATGCGGGGTGAAAACCCCGGGAAGGGCGACTCCCGGGACATCCGGTATATTCGGCCGGGAACCGGTTGCGATGATAACCGCCTCGGCCTCAACCGGCTCCTCGCCGATAAAGACCCGGCGGCCGTCCACCCGTCCTGCCTTCCCGTAGACCACATCCACCCCTGCGGTACGGGTCTCGTGGTCGAGGATGCCGGCGATCTTCTGCTGGACCGCAAGCGTCTCGTCCATAATTTTCGAAAACCGGAGCGCCGGGACCGCGTCAATCATCCCGCGCTCGTAAAACCTGCGTGCCGAACCGGCGATGCGGGCAACATCGTTGAGGGCACAGACCGGCATGCAGCCAAAGTGGAGGCACTGCCCGCCGATCCCCCGGGGGATTCCCCCGGGTTCGACGAGCGTTACCTTTTTTCCTGCCGTCGCGAGCCGGATTGAGGCGATCCGCCCGGCAGGACCTCCGCCAAGAACGACGATCATACGGAGAAGATCAGAAGACTTCGACGCCCTCGTCCATCGGCTCTGAGAGAAGTTCCCCGGTGAACGCGTTGACCTCGACGATCTTCTTGCCCCGGATCTGCCAGACCGGGATATAGACCTGTTTTGTGTCGACCGTGATATTCTTCCGGTCCGGTTTTAAGGTCTTCTCCTCGTAGAAGATTGCATCGCCCTTCTCCTGCTTGATCCGGACCTTCTGGGTGAGGCGCTCGATGAGCTCGGTTACCATCCTCTCGGATGCTTCTTCTTTTGTGATATGCGCGTCGGAGACCTCCGCGTTTGCCGGGATCTCGGAGTCCTCGACTTTCGTCCCGTCGAGGTCGAGCTTGATGCCGTTGATGGCATTGATTGCGCCCCACCCGTCAGCATCGAAGGGGACGCGCCGGTCCTTGTACACCTGCTCTCCCGAACTCGCGTAGTGGATCAGGTAGTAGGGGATGAACCGGAGCTTTGCCGCGCCCTGGATTCCTGCGGTGCGGATCGCGGCCTGCTCGGAAAGTTTGACCGGGAAATGCAGGATCGAAATGCCTGAGGTCTCTTCTTCTGCGGCAGCGGGGGCAGCTGCCGATCCGGCAGCGGCCGCCTTCTTTGCCTTTCCTTTGCCCGGTGTCAGGTCGAGCTTGAGTTCCTGCGCGACGATATCGGCAAGCACTGCCTCCCCCGCGTACTGGACAAACTCGTCGATGCCCCACTGGGTGCAGTTCTCGGTCGAAATATCCTTTTCGAGCGTGAAGAGGAGTTTCTTGCAGGTCATCTCCTGGTCGTCAACCATCAGGCTGTAGTTGGTCTTGTCAAACTGTCCGATGAGTTCGGCATCATCCGAACAGAGTACAAGGAGGCACTCCCCGTCACGGACCGCAGAGAGATCCAGGGGCTCGTCGACCTCTTCGACCTCAAATTTCGCAGCTTCAAGAATGAGCCTCATCGCATTCCTGGCTTTTACCCGCATATCGTCTTCCATCATATAAGGATTATCGTGGGCTAATAGAACAATTTTTCTATTGAAATCGCCGAAATCACTACAATGACCCGGCCTCTCAAGTTTGTCGATCACAGTATTGACGATTACGCGATGCAGGTAACCTACGATCCCGGAACAGGAACCGGAAACGTCGTCTACAACCTCTCGCTCGTGAAAAACGAGGACTTTGAGTATGCCGTCTCGATCTTAAAAGACGCCTACAAGACCGGGGTTTCTGTCAGCGGCTTGGTAAAATTCTATTCCTCGGGGGAGCGCATCGCGGATTACGTTGTACCCGAAGGCTGCACGGCCATCTGTACGGTCTGCAGCATCACGTTTGACGGCCTTTTGATCCGGCGTGGCGTCCCGATCACGCCGATCGGCGGGGGCGTGGTCGAGATCGAGAACCGGGCCCCCCTCCGTTTCACGCATATCATCCTCTACGAGTATACGACCATCGATCCGTTACAGGTGCTTATCTCCCAGCAGATCACGTCGGTGAACGATGTGATGCGGAAAGGCAGCGGGAACATCCTTGCAAATATCCGGGAGTTCCACATGGAGGCAGAACCGCTTGTGGGGAGCGTGCTTGACGAGCTCGCGGACAGCAGTCTCACCGGCATCCTCGAAGTGGGTGTGCCCAACGTTCCCCTGCTTGGCGTGCCGGGAAGCCCGCAGTATGTCTCCCTCGTTGCTGTGGGCGGCACAAACCCGATGGCCGCGATCCGCGAGGGCGGGCGCTGGGTCCAGACGCAGGCCATGAAGGGTCTCATGGATGTCACGGAATTGGTCGAGATTCGGGATTATTAAACCGGTTTTCCTCGTCGTACCCGTTCATTTTTAAGATTTGCTTCTGGCGGCCCGGCTCACATCGCTTTATATGATCCGATATAAATGTGTACCATCAACAACCGCACGTGATTCCCGATGAAATATCATAATACGCTTGCTCTCCTGATCATTGCAGCAGTATTCTGCTGTATGCCCGCGCTGGGTGCGGTAAAATATGTTGGGGGAAGCCCTGAAATAACGGCCTATCTCTCCGGGGTAAACGAGTTCTCCCCGGGACAGGA
>Ga0172381_10002366_pt1 | contig 20827 bp, 14 predicted proteins | sample Leawel6488metaG_FD_119754 | JGI IMG/M metagenome (GOLD analysis project Ga0172381, IMG submission 119754) | Leachate microbial communities from a municipal landfill in Southern Ontario, Canada - Leachate well 64-88 metaG | ecosystem: Engineered > Solid waste > Landfill > Unclassified | place...
CGGAGGATTGGCAGCCATCAAGGTTTTAGTTGATAATCTTGTTGTCAATTCGATCGGGAGTTTCGTTGGAACACTGGCGAAAACTTTGGTTGAGATAACGATCGTATCCGGATCGTTGGTTTTTGGTATCGCCAGACTATTTTTGGAAGTTGTTTTGGTCGCCTCATCGATCTTAAAACTGATAGGGAAGATATTTCTTGATGGAATCGCAATAATTGTCTTGCTGATCGCGAACGCCGGGAAGGTCTTGATCGAGAATCTGATAGTCGTTCCGGTCATGATCACTGTCTTGGTCGCTTACAAATTATTATCCGAGGTCGTGAAAATAACCGAATCGATCCTAAGATCCGGCGCGAGGATCTTCACGCAGTCTTTGTCGGTCAACGATCCGGACGCGGCACTTTTAAAAATAGTGAATGAGACATTATCAGAGATCGTTCAGGTTGTATCCGGATCAATAGTCTTTGCGGTGGGTATCGTTTTAAATCAAATTGTCAAAGTAGGTTCTAATACCATCAACGCCGGCGCGAGGATCTTCTCGCAGATCATAAAAATATCATCAGTTGCGATCGTTGTTCCGGCAAATATCCTTTTGGAAACGATCAATGTTTTAGGATCCATGGCGGAAAAAGTGATCGCTCGAACTCTTAACGAAACTATTTATTTTATCGACCATAGTATTAAATACTTCACGAGAGTTTTTACGGAAATATTTTCAGTGGTTGGGAATATGGTTGCACTGCCGGTTAAAATCTTTTTAGAGGTCATTTCCGCAGCGGATATTGCCGTTAGGTTTGCGGTTGGAAAGATATTCAAAGAAATTATCAAAATTTTAGGCAATACCATTGACATAACAACAAAGATATTTTCTGAAATATTATTGATTTCTGATATTTTATCTCATCGTGTCGCAAGAATTTTAAAAGAGATCATCTCTGTCGCGGATATAACCATCACTTTCTCAATTGCCAAAATATTTGTTCAGGCAATAAAAGTTTCCAGTAAAGTTGTTGACAGAACAACCAGAATATTTTCTGAATTGATTAAGGTTGGCTCTTCTGGGATATATCATGCCAATAAAATGCTCTTGGAGGTCGTTAAAGTCGTCGGGTTGATGGCTGGATGGTCTGTAGGGAAGATATTCGTACAGGGAGTTGCGTTATCCCCTTCTTTGTCTAAGACCTCTCCTAAGTCATTTAGCGAGGTTTTAAAGGTATCTGCTAACCTACTTTCAATGTCGTCAAGAATAATGATCGAAATTTTAATTTTATCCGGAATCTTCATTATTGGAACTATTTCTAAACTCTTAAAAGAAACAATCAATATCTCGATATCTTTCATTAAAATTTCTTATAAAATTTTCTCTCAAACCGTCAAATTTTCGGCTTCTTATCTTAATACTCAAATAAAATATCTCTCTGAAAATATTTCAGTTTCCGGAAATTTTATCTTGGGAACGATCTCCAAGCTGTTGAAGGAAACCGTTAAGGTGATCCAAAGTTATCGGTTCGCAATGGCAAGGATATTATCCCAAATAATAAAAGTTTCCAGTATCTTGATTAAAACACTTCCCGGAAGACTGATGGAAGAACTTATTAAGATCAATCTGGTTTTCGGGAAATTCAATATTACAAAGATATTCACGGAGAATGTTTCAATCGGATGGGCGAAGGTCAAATTAGTCCTTAATGGAATTCAGGTCGGTCTTTGGAAGAAGATCGCCCGGGTTACCAACGGAGTGTGGAGAAAAATAAGCCGTAACGATAATTAAAGCTATGCCGGAAACAGTCACTCAAAATTGCGGTGTCAGTGAAAAGAAAGTGGTCAATGTTATCACAGACCGCGCCCGATTGATATTCGAGGTATTTTTGGCTGGAACCGGTCTCATGCTTTGGGTCAGCGTGATGTTTTTCAGTCCTCTTAACGATGTGAAGGGAGATATAAAACTCATCCAAAAGGATATAAATACCATCCAAATCAATCATGAAGCCCATATAGAAAATGTTTATAAAGAATTGTCGGATCTGAAAATTAAAGAAAATGAAACGGATATCCGATTGGAAAAGCAAAACGAAACAATAATCAAACTTTTAACCATCTACGAAGAAAGCAAATGAACTCAATCATTTTCAAAGATCTTAATTTGGGAGGGTTGGCGGACAGCGCCTACCAAGGGCAAAAGAATTCCGTTGCTGCCATGGTCGGTTTTGACATACACTCGGAACCGGGGATCTTGAAAGTGAACCAAATATTGACCAAAGAAAGCGGATCCACCATTGACGATCTGGTCAAGGTTATCCTTCCTTGCTCTGATGGCAATACTTATCTATTCGGATCCACTAACGGAAAGATTTGGAAGCGGACAAGCGCCGGGGTTTATTCTTTATTAGTTACCGCCGCGCCAGCCGCCGGCAGCGTCGGGATCATCGACGCCAAAGAATATAAGGGATACATCTATTACTCAATGCAAAGTCGCCTTGGGAGGGTTGCCGTCGGCGCTCCAACGGATTGGTCTGGTAGGGATGACAATTGGGCAACATTTACGAATACAGACGCAGATTTTCATCCGATGACGGAGGTCAATCAGGTTCTTTATATCGGCGATCGTGATTATCTCGCGCAAGTGGACGATGGGGTTTTTTCCGCCATGGCAGTTGATATTTCCGTACCTCTACGGATAAAATCTTTGGGAAAAATTTCCACTGATATTCTACTTGGAACTTTCGTCAATGTTAATAAAGTTCTTACGGAGATCCTCCGATGGAATACTTGGTCGGACAGTTATAGTGTTTCCGACGAGATCCCGGAGATAGGCATAAACTGTTTTTTAAAAACGGATAATTACAATTTGGTCAATGCAGGAACCAAAGGGAATTTTTATTTATACAACGGATCCCAATTGGAAAACTACAAAAGGATCCCCGGGGATTGGTCGGGAGCTAAAGAAGCCTATGTCCATCCGAACGCCAGCGTGAATATGTTTGGAATGCCTTTGTTCGGTCTTTCAAACTATGCCAACAATCCGGCACTCCAAGGAGTTTATAGCCTCGGCGGATACGACAGGAACTATCCGAAGGTTCTTAATTTGGAATTCGTAATTTCTACCGGAGCGACAACGGGAATAGAGATCGGCGCGATCGAGATGGTCGGAACAACTCTTTTAGTGGCTTGGCGCAATGCCGCCGGCGATAAAGGTATCGACAAATTGGATACCACTTTGAAATTCGGTTCCGCTTATTTAGAAAGCAGGGTCATCAATATCCAAAGGAACGATGGAAAAGCGTTATCCGGGTATGTCGGGTACCGCAGTCTTCCAACCGGAACCAGCATAAAGATCTACTACAAATCAAACCACGCCGCCGATTATGTCGAAGGAACCACGATCGTCGATACGGACAGAAAGACGGTCTATCTGAAAGAAGCATTGCCGGCGTCGAATACGATCCAAATAAAAATTGAAGCCAACTCGTTGCTGAATGCGGCTCCGGAGATCGAGCTGGCAGAATTCAACTTCGAGTAAAATGGCAACAACACAAATCAAGACAATCGATCCGTTCACAAATATTCCCTTGGCGCCGATACCTTCGGCAACGAGTGAAAATTCAGGGAATACTTTCCTTTCCAATTTGAAAGAATTGGCTATTGGCGATGGATCAAATGTTTTTAAGGCTGATTCCAGCGGAATATTTTTGGGAGGAGAAACTTTTGCCACTGCTACTTTCAGCGTTGCAATGAATGGAACAGTGACCGCCAGTTCTTTTGTTTCTATCGGAGGCGTCTTCCGTTACGGAAAAACATCTTGGACGGACAATACTCACACCGGATACTATATGGGGATTGAAGGTCTTTATTTCGGAAAGGCGGCGGACGCCACTCTTTTTAAATTTGCAATGGGTACCGGGGTTTTAGAATATACAGGCAAGGTTGTAGCCGGCACAGGATCGGATCTCGGGGCTTCCTATATCACCGGCTCGATCACGGCTTCGCAGATCGGGTCTGTCAACGCCTCCGCTATCTCCGGATCGATAGTTGCTTCCCAGATAGGATCAGTCAACGCGACAACTATTTCAGGGTCTATTACCGCTTCCCAAATAGGAAGCGTGAATGCTACGTCCATCACTGGATCTATTACGGCAGGACAAATTACTTCGCTCACCGCCGGTCAGATAACCGGGTCTATTTCAGCTTCACAGATAGGGAGTGTCAATTCTTCGGCAATAACCGGGATGATATTGGCAGGGCAGATCACATCCATTGCAGCTTCGCAGATCACCGGGTCGATAACTTCATCTCAAATAGGATCCGTTGCGGCGACATCTATCACCGGAACGATCACGTCAGGACAAATTGGAAGTGTCACTGCCAGCTCTATTACAGGAACACTTTCAGCTTCTCAAATAAATTCGATCAATGCCACTCAAATCACGGGTACGATCACTGCCGCGCAAATTGGATCGGTAAATGCCACAGCGATCACAGGATCTATAACCTCCACACAAATAAGCAGTGTTGCTGCCTCTACGATCACAGGTTCAATTACAGCCGGACAGATAACCTCGATCGCTTCCACTCAAATCACCGGTTCGATCACTGCCGGGCAGATAAGTTCCATTACCGCCGGTCAGATCACCGGAGCCATTACAGCGACTTATCTTTCAGGCTCGATCATAGCTTCGCAGATCACCGGTAGCATTTCAGCCAGTCAGATTGGAAGTGTAAATGCTTCCGCGATCACTGGTTCGATAACATCGACACAGATCGGTTCTGTCGCGGCGACAACTATTTCAGGATCGATCACCGCCGGGCAGATCTCTTCTGTAAATGCCACCACTATCAACGGTGTTATCGTCTCTTCCCAATTGGCGGCTGGGATAATTGACGCCCTTTCTTTATTCGCAACAGATCTTCGTCCGATAAAACAAGTGAACGCATTACCTACTCTTCCGGACACAAATTATCCTGTCGGAGCGACCGTCTATCTAACCACAGATCAAAAATTATATCGCAATGCGGCAGGAACATGGAGCGCGAGCGCAGCTGCTTCGGACATTACCGGGACATTAACTGCTTCTCAAATAGGATCAGTAAATTCATCGGCTATCACCGGTTTGATTTTAGCGGCTCAAATAAATTCGATTACAGCTACGCAAATCACAGGATCGATCCAAGCGGCACAGATCAATACTATTGCCGCAACTCAAATAACTGGAACATTGACTGCCGCGCAAATCGGGTCGGTTAATGCGAGCGCCATCACTGGATCTATTGTCTCTACGCAGATCGGGAGTGTTTCTGCTTCTACGATCACCGGCTCGATCACGGCTTCGCAGATCACTTCTTTGGCGGCAACACAGATTACCGGAACATTAACCGCAACTCAAATTGCCTCGGTCAATGCGTCGGCAATCACAGGTACGATCACAAGTTCACAGATAGGATCTGTTTCAGCAACGACTATTACCGGAACGATAACCTCTAGCCAAATATCATCAGTTTTGGCTTCGACGATCACTGGTTCGATCACCTCTGATCAAATTACTTCCGTCAATGCGAGTGCTATATCGGGATCTATTTCGTCCGATCATATCACCTCCGTTAATTCTTCGGCTCTTAATGGATCAATTTCGGCAGCGTTGATCACCTCTGTCAATTCTTCCGCTCTTACAGGAGCAATTTCTGCGTCGTTAATCACATCGATCAATTCATCGGCGATTAGTGCTGGATCCATCACGGCAACACAGATCGGGAGTGTCAATGCGACAACGATAACGATCGGATCTATGAGCGGAGATCGGATAGTCAGTATGTCAGCAAGCAAATTGACCGCAGGAACGATCAATGCCAGCGTCATCACCGTTACAAATTTGAATGCCAGCAATATCACTTCCGGAAACTTACTTGTCGGCGGAGGCAGTCAGCCGGCTTATATCAGATTATCGAGCAGCGGTTCCGGAGATACCGGATTTTTGAGATGGATCAGCGGAGGAAAAATTTGGGAAGACGCCAGTGGATACATGGGATACACTTCCGCCGGAGAAAGACATTATTTTTATACCGGATCCACGCTCTATGCGCTTTTTCAGAGATACGCCCAAGCAACATTTTACAGCGGAATAAGTTGTCAGGGAGGAGCTTTTAACTGCGGTATTCCTAATGGAGTTTCTCAAGAGGCTCGGTTTACCGCTGGCGTGTTCTTCGATGGAACATCAGCAAGAACCCAATATATGATCGGAGGAAGTGGAATATTATATTACGGATCAGCTTCCGGTCATTATTTTCAGATGGGAGGAGTGACTAAATGCACTTTGGGAAATAACATTTGGACGGCAGGAAATATTTATGCGGATGGAACAAAATATTTTAATATCCCACATCCGGACGGATCGAATAGGCGTTTGCAATATGCCGCGCAAGAAAGTCCTGATGTTGTTTTAAGATTCAGGGGGATCGGGAAGATCCGCGCCGACGGCATTTCGGAGATCATTCCAGAAAAGCATTTCATCCTTGTTACCGAACCGGATGGCGCAACCACGGTCAATCTAACCGCTATGGAAAATGATCAAGGTCTCTTTGTCAGCCAAATCATTAAGAACGAAAAGATCATCGTGAAAGGGAAACCTTCGTCGTCTTTTATGTACGAAATATTGGCTATCCGCAAGGGATATTTAAACAACCCTGTTGAAATATCAAATATAAAAAATACTTAAAAAATGTTAATATAAACAAAACTTTTATGGCAATAGATCTATCAAATTCAAACACTGCGGATAAGAAATTAGTTCAAGATCCTGCGACAACAACAGGGAGCAAATATAATTTGTATTCCTCGCCACCTTCTAATTCTTCGAACTATACCATTAAGCCCGGCGACACTCTTTCACAGATCGCCGCTTCTTCCGGTACCACCGTTGCCGAAATAATGAAGATCAACCCATCGATCACTAATGCAAACCTGATCATAGCCGGAAAATCTTTGGTTTTACCTGGACAATCCGGATCGAAAGACTATTCCGCCATAAATAGTCTTGAGGAAGCCAATGCAGCCATCAATGCCGATCAAGCCAAAAATATGGATGAGAAGACTGCCACCGGAGAGCCGGCAGTCAGATCTTCGATAACGAACGCGATGGACGAGATCGAGAAGACAGTCGCTCCGGAGACTGCTAAACCAACCGATCCAAACTATACCGGTGCCTTGGAAGGATACAGATCCCAATATGGCGTCACTGATCTTGAAGCTGAATTAAACGCATTGCGCGCCGATGAAGCTGATCTCAAGGCGATCAAGACTACGAGGACAAATGCCGAACGCCGGAAGACCGTCGCCCAAAATGTGATCGAAGGAAAAGTTTCCGAAACGGAACGGCAGGAAAACGAGAGATTGGTCGCTGTTCAAGATCAGATCAATTCGGTCAACAACCAACTCACTACCAAATACAATGTCATTGATACCTTGATGAAGACGAAACAAATGGATTATGCGGCTTCCGTGGATCTATACGATAAGGAATTATCGAACAATATCTCCATGTTCAATGCCGCCAAGGGAATTGACGAAGCAAATAAATCCGATCTCGAAAGAGAAAAAGATGACGCCCGGGCGAACGCGCAGATCGTTATAAATTCCATGACAGAAAGAGGAGTTTCTTACGGAGATCTTTCCGCAGGAGAACAATCAAACCTTACCAAACTCGGGGTGCAATCCGGATTGGGAGCAGATTTTTTCAGCAATATTATGAAAGCCGGAGGAAACAAACCGATCCTTACCACGATCACCGGAAGCGACGACACGGAAGTCACGATCATCTATAAAGACGGAACAACCAAAAAAGTTAAGACCGGTTTAACGCCGAAGGTCAGTACTGCCACACCTCCGGAAGATAAGACCGCAGCTGAAACTCAAAAAATGATCGAATCGATCTCTTCTTATTCAGACGAACTTGACGGTTTAATGCAGAGCAAAGATCCTAACAAGCATATAAATTGGGCTACGGCTTGGAACAGGATGAAGAAAAGGTACCCGGATCTAACCAACGAGAAGATCGATGAATTTTTAGGACTTGAATATAGGGATAAATATAGTAAATAAAATTTAATTTTTAACCTATGGCAATTGATTGGAACAAGATCAACGGATCCTCGGGAAACGGTTCTCCTTCTGAACCAAAAAAATCAGGAGTTGACTGGGACAAGATCAACAAATCTTCTTCCTCTCAACAATCTTCTCCGGCGAAATCCGTGGTTCCTGATGTTTGGAAGCAACCTTCTCATGGAGTGAACGGATCCCAACCGGTTATGAGAGCAGCTGGATCCACTCCATCAACACCGGCTCCGGAAGTTAAAAAAGAAGAAGGTTTTTTTACCAAGGCTTTGAAGTTTGTTTTGCCAAAAAGCGCGGAAGATTATTTTGGATTGAATGAAAATCCGATAAAAGAAGAGATCAAGAAAAGTTATGAAGAGGCTTATGCCGTAGAGGATACTCGAAGATTGATGGAAGATGTAAATGCCGGGGGAGGTAAACTTTCCAAAAAAACAGCAGGAGAGGTTTTAAAAGAGACATCTCCGGAAAAGTTAATGCCATTCGCTTCATCGATACCGGACATAGTAAGTGCCGTCCAACTTTATCAATCTGTCAAAAGGGCGGAGAAAGGAGAAGAGACCGCTGTCGATATTTATAGGATGGCTAAAGCCAAGGCTGAAATGGAAAGAGATAGCACTTTTGGCGCAAAGGTTACATCTATCTTGACCGGTCTTCCTTCTTTTGGAGGAGAATTATTGGCGACTGGCGGAGTTTTTACCGCCGGGAAAAAAGCGACAGAAACCGCATTGACTAAAGCGCTAGGTAAATATTCCACTACAAAAGCCGGAAGTCTTGCGGTGAAAGGAACAGGAACTCTTGTCGGAGGAACTTTACAGACAATCCCTGCCGGATTGACGAGGATCCCTGCCGGCACGATCCAGAATATGATCCCGGATTATAGTTTTAGCCAGGGAGAGATGGGAAGTCTCGAACCAATTATGCAAGGAGGGGGAGACGATCTTTGGACTGCCGCTAAAAAATCTTTAGCAAGCCAATGGGTCGAGACCGTTACGGAACACAGTGGAGGAATGTTTACCGAAGCATTGGCTCCGGTCAAAAATCAATTGATGAAGATCGGAATATTGAAAGCATTTTTGAAAGTGAACCCGACCGCCAAGTCAACAGACTTCATGAAATTGGTGAAGAGCGCAGGATGGAACGGAGTTTTGGAAGAGATGGGGGAAGAGAGAGTGGCTGATGTCGCCTATGGTATTTTGACCCAAGCCGGATTGAGCGATCAAGGTTTCCAGATCCCAACTCCGGAACAGCTCGCCGTCGAACTTGTGGCGTTCTCCGTACCAGGCGCGATGATCAATATCACCAATAAGGCGTTGTCGGGAGAATCGAGTTTCAAGACGGAAGGAACAACCGCCGCTAAACCTATTACCGAAGCGGAGAATATCATCGCGGCGAGAGATCTCTTGACCGTCGCCAAAAACGGAGAGGGATTAAGCAGCGATCAAGTCTCGATCTTGAACAATACTTTAAACGAATACCAAGATATTGTTTCCGAAAATGTTTTGGAGGTTCCGGGCGCGGATGAAAATTCACTTTCCACGGTTAAAGTGATCCAATATCCGGACGGAAAATGGGGGTATTCCTATGACATCAACACATCGGAAAACGGTATCAACGCCGGATTTTTAACCAATAAATTAACCGCGACAAAGGAAGAAGCGATCGCCGCAGCCAAAGCGGATATTTTGGATTATGTGAACAAAGAGATCGTGAATGTCTCCGACCAGTCCAAGGCGGAGTTCCAGAAGATCGCGCAGACTTTCAACGAGACCAAACTGGAAGAGAAGAAACCGGCGGAAGCGGCGAAGGAATTGACCTCCGAGGAGAAGACTTCCGATTTAGAGGAGGAACTTATCGGAGAGATCCAAACATGGATGGTCTCCGGTCATTCGGAAGAAAAAATAGCGAAGATGAAGAAGAGGGCTGAAAACAATCCTAAGATGAGAGTTGCTTTAGCGAACGCCATAGCAGAGGCGACGATTCGATATGAAAAATTTCAGAAGGAACGGAAAATAGATATTGCCGTTAGAGAAAAGATCGCAAAGAAAAAAGAGGAGATTAAGACAAAAAAGAAACCCGAGGCAAAAGAAGACAGAGAGCAGAAAATAAGAGATGAAATTGCGAAAAATTTTGATGTCAGGGGAGGAGATGACATAACCGAAATAGTACGAGCAACGATGGATTTTGATAATAGGATCGCTACCGGTCATACACCTAAAGAGGCTTTATCAAAAGTTGAAACTTCTTATGGGGAATCATTGGCTAATAGTGTTCGACAATTAAGGATACCAGATGAATTATCGGCTCCAAAAAAAGAACCGAAACATGTCCTGCCGAGTACGAAAAAAGAACCTCCAAAAACTCGTTTTATTTTGCCTCTTAAAGAAAAGTTTTTTGAGCAACAAAAGAAAATAGCAAAAAAATTGGATAAAGAAATACAAAAATCTCGTTTTGTAAAACCTATGCAAAAGGTTGGGAAGACCGTTCCGGCGCAGGAGACCGCTGCCAAGATCCTTCTTAGGAAGCCGGAATTGCCCATCCTAAGCGAGATGAAGGTCAAAGACGGTAAATTGACCGCAACGAACCTTGAAATGGCTCTCACGCTAAATACAGAACTTCTAGACGGCATGTACAAGATGATTGGCAAGGACGCGGTTAAAACAGATACCGATCCGGCGGAATTTCCGAATATCCCGGAGGTCAAAGAGGCACCGTCCGCGAATATTTCTATTCCTTTGTTCGCTGCAAAACTGAAAGAAGCGATCCTTTCGATCGATAGGGGAACTAAAACGTATCGTCAGGAACTTACAGGAATTTATCTTAAAGGATCGAAGGACGGTTTGCTCACGATCGCCTCGACAGATAGCTATCGTCTTTATTCCCAACAGATCCCGGCGAAAATAACCAAGGATTTTGAGATGATCTTGGGATCTCCGGAGAATATCTCCAAAGTATTGGAAGCGATCGGAGACACGGCGGATCTTTCCATCCGCGCCGATGAACACCAGATCAAATTATCCGGCAAGAACGGAGATCTTATCGCGCGCACGATCGATGGAGAGTATCCGAAGTACAAAGAGATCTTCCCGGAATATACCAAGCGGTATTCTTTCGACAAGAAAAGTTTGTTGACATCTCTCAAAACTCTTAAACCTTACGGCGTTTTAGTTGACATTGCTTATGGGAAAGGAGAAATGACGCTCAAAACAGAAAACAAAGAAAACAAGACCAGCAAAGAGATCGTCTTAAAAACATCTTTGAAGGAAGTGAAGGAAGGATCGCAGACGATCAATAACGGAGTTCTCTTAATGCCGACGATGGACGCCGGTTTCAATACAAAATATTTAATCGACGCTGTCAACGCGATGGAGAACGACCAGATCTATATTTATCAGAACGCGGATCGGAATTCTCCGGCATTTTTCAGCAACGAAGAAACCCTGAAAACCGATAAAAAAACAGAGACCAAACCGGAGACGGAGGCGGAACAGAGGTATAAGATCCTCGAGCCGGCATTGACCACAAAGATCGTCAAAGATCTCGAAGGAAAAGAGACTGTTTCCAAACAATACATTTTGGACGCCACGAACCGACCGGAGATCCGCCAAAGGGAAAAGGATATTATCAGGGAGGTTGCCGCACAATTTGGAGACAAGATAAATGTCAAAGACTTTTCCGAAAGAGTGAAGGCGGAATTGTTGCCATTGAAAATGACAAACGCAGGAGAACGGTACGAATTTGTTTCTTTGCCGTATGACTTTAAGGGAAATGTTGCCAATTACGAAGAACACATTTGGCAATCCCCGATAAAAACTTCGGCAGGAAATATCCATTTTCCAGCGAGAGGAGGAAGAACAGCGGATGAGCAAGCTCTTTATAGGGCAAATAATACAATAGATAATTATTTCGGGCATACCCGGATCGAGGACATGGCACCTTCCATTGAGGAAGATACTCGTACAATATCCCAACAAGCCTATGACGCTGGAATGGGAAAAGAATCCATCTCCGGATCTCTTCGACGCGTGATCGAAGTTCAGAGCGATCTTTATCAGAAAGGAAGGCTGGAAGAAGAGGCTAATCAGTGGGGAGTCCTAAAGGATGACGAATCAGTAAATTCGATCGGTCAAAAGGAGTTAGATAGGAGATTATCGGATAGAAAGCCCGATGTCACTAAGCTCCAACAATACAACGATCCTACCGCGCATTTTCGTTTGATCCGAGAAGAGATCCGGCAAGCTGCCGAAGACGGAAAGACGAGATTGCAATTACCTACCGGCGAGACGGCGATGAAGATCGAAGGATTGAGCTCTTTTGATTATTGGAAGGCAGGTGCAGCAGGAGATAATATATCCAGAAAAAATTTGGCTGATGTAAAAATGTATGTTGGGATGGAAGCTCATGTTGCTAACCAAGATTCTACTTGGGTCGTTACTGATATTCTTGACGATGGTAAATTCAAAGCGGTAGAAAAATCTCATTATGACAATATAAAAAAAGAACGAGCATTGCCATCTGAATCGGACAAAGAGACTTTTGACATTTCCGGAAAAGTTGATACCAACAATCCGATCTACAAATTTTATGAGAAGGAAGTTGGACGATATTTGAAATCAAGGTACGGATCCAAAATGGTCACGGATAACAAAGGCGTGACTTGGTGGGAAGTCGAGATCACTCCGGAGATGGCTCGCACAGTTGAGGCTTTCAAGGTTAGAAGAGGTCTTGATCTTGTTAATTTGAAGGTTCCGGAAAACGACGAAAGTGAATTTGATACGATTGTTGAAGACGCTAAGAAGGAACTACGCACAATGTTTGACGAGAATGAAGTCAAATTTTTCGTCAACAACAAACTGCTCAAACAGGAAAGAGAGAACATGGGAAAAGACGAATATATTATTGGTCAGTGGACATCAATAGAAAATATTTATAAGAGAAGGCAGTTACAAACCAGATCGTTGATGGAACTGGTTGAAAATGACGGAAAAGTTTCCAGCTCGACAATGTACCATGAAGCATTTCACGCATATTTTGGAAGTTTTGTTTCTGCAAAAGAAAGGAAATTCGCTCTTGATACCATCAAGAAGAGCCGTCTTACAGCTCCATACCGTTTATTTATGAACCGAAAAGTTTATGAAACAGAGGATATTGTAGCGGAGGAATGGTTAGCTGATGATTTTGCCGATTATGTTGCGAATAAAAAAAGCAGGAAGACGAACGGATTGGAAAGAATTTGGAGAAGTATCGTCAACAGGATCAACTCTTGGATCCGGAAGGAAGCCAATATCGAGAAGATATACGAAGACATTCTTTCAAAAAAGAGAGGTCAAGTTTATATGTCAGAACAGAGAAGGCGTTTCGCTATCATGGAAAAAGCGGACAGGGATCTCTTGGCAGAGGAGAACGAGGATCTTTCGTTGCCGGAACTCAAGGAAAAATTGAGGATCGCGATCGAAGGAAAGGAAGAGTATTATCTTATCGATAAAGTGATAAACGAGATCCGGAACAGAGTGAACAAGGTTAGAGCGCCATCCGGCAATGCTGCCGCCGGCGCCAATGCGATCGGAACCTTTGAGGAATTGGCAGGAGAACCGAACAAAACTCCGGATCAGATCAAATTGTTCGAGAAGGTTAAGGATCTTATCAAGAAATACGCTTCCACGATCGGAGAAAATTATCTTCCGAGCAACGCACTTGGAGTTTATTATGGCGATTCAAAGAACATCCGTATCAAAGGGATGAACAACCTTTCAGTCGCTTCCCATGAGATCACTCACTTTCTTGATTTTTCCTACAATATCTCTTCACAGCTCCAAGGTATCGAAGGGTATGCCATCAACGGCAATCCCATCTATGCGAAGGATACCGCCAAATTGAGAAAAGAGATGACGGATATTTATGAGAAATATTATCCGGGAGCCAGTCGGAAGCACAAACTGAAAAAAAGAATGCTCGAGGGTTTCGCCACTTTGCTTGAACGCTACACGGAACAACCGTCTTTGACGACGAAAGAATTCCCTAATCTTGTAAATGATTTTCTAACCAAAGGTGGAAAATACTACAAGCCGGTAATGGGAGACATCATCAAAGATCTCCAAGGAATAGTGAAAAACTATCAAGGTCTTTCCGCTTTGGACAAGATCGGAACTCGCATAATCGATGACGCTGTCAATGTGAACAAAGACAGTTTCTTGAATTTTGCCGACAAACTGAAAACGGAGATCGCCGACGAGATCTATCCGACCGAAAAACTGGCGAAGAAAAGTGGATTGCATTTTACCAAGCAAGATATATCTCTTTGGCTTAGGCAATACAATAATTTGAGTACATTGATCTTGAACAATATCAATGGAGACCGCGGATATTGGGGATGGAGGAACGGAGAGATCGTCAAACTCCATGACTATAATTGGAAGACTTTGATCAACCAATTGAAGAACGACAAAATGACGCAGAAATTCTCTTCTTATTTGGTCGCCCGGCGTGAATATTTTGCCTTCCAAGAACTGAAAGTCCTTGAAGATAAGGTTGTAAAATTCAGACAAGCCGTCGAAGAGGCGAAAGAAATGGCGTTTGAAAAACCAGAAGGAGGATTGAGTGGAGAAAAATCGCTGATGTCTTTGCTGCAAGAAGCTATCAAAGAGCGTGATAATGCAGAAAAGATCCTCACAAATGATGGTTTTGTCGAAAAGGAAGTTGCAGACGCCTATCTTCAAAACAAAGAAGCGTTCGCGGAATATAGCAAAATGTTCGATGACCTTACCAGGGAGGATCTCAATTTTCTATATGACCCGGAAGTTCAGTTGATCAACCACAGCCAATACAACCAACTCGCCAATCAAGAAGGTTATGCTTCTTTCAAAAGATTTTTCTATGATGAGGTCGCCGGAGAAGAACAAACTCCGATGGGAAATATCAGGGTGGGGAAGACGAAGATCTCTTCGATGATGAAACGCACCGGATCCCAAAAACCGATCATCAATCCGCTGTTCTCTTCTTTAAGGAACCATGCGGAGATCACTCGCAAGGGATTGAAGCAGATCGTTTATAACCAGACGCCGGTCTATGCCGCCGCCTTCCCGACGATGTTCCAAAAATTGAAACTCACTGTCGTACCGGACGCCGAAGGTAAATTGATGTTTCCGCAGGAAAAGGATCCGAATATAGTGATGACAAGGGTGGGGTACAAAAAGGTTCCTTTCTTGGTGGACAAATCTATCAAGGGGGTGATCGATGGCGTCCTCACTTTCCAAAATATAAATGTCTTCGAGCAATTGCTTATGGGATCCAGCCGGTTCTTCACAAAAGGAACCACAGGATTGTTCCCGGCATTTTCTTTGAGTAACACGGCGATCGATCAAATAACGGCAGCTTCGCAGACAAGGAATAAATTCATTCCTCTCTACGATCAACTCACAAAATTATTCAAAGCATTCGATCCGGAAAGTCCGGCTAACAAATATTATAATGAGTATATGGTTATGGGAGGCGAACGGCAGACGATGGTCGGATGGCAGGATATGACGCCCAATGAATTATTCTCTGTTATCGAAGGCGAAAGAAAGGGTTTGGTCAAGATGGTCAATGCCCTGAACTCTGGGATGGATTTTCTCGCGCTTCCTTCGAAGTGGTCGGAGATCGGCACGAGAGCAACGGAGTATATAAAGGCAAGGAACGCAGGAAAGTCTTCTATCGTCGCCTTGGAGGAAGCCGGGAGGGTCACGGCGCCGTTCCATCACGTCGGGAGATGGGGGGGAGGAAGGATCGGAAAGACATGGATCAAGTCTATTCCATTTTTCAATCCAACGATCCAAGTTTTGTCTCAAGTCGCGGAGACCTTGGAAACTCCGGAAGGAAGAGCCAGATATGCTTTCGTTACCTTTGCCGTTACCGCCGCTTCGATCGCTGCAATGGCATTATTATTGGCAAGAGGAACGGACGAGCAAAAGGATCTCTTCGTAGATCTTTATCCGGATGAATTGACCAAATACATTTTCATACCGGATCCAAATGGAAAAACTTTGGATAAAATCAGGGTTCCTGATCAGATGGCTCCGATCGCCACAATTATCAATATGATGATCGCGGATAAGTATCTTGGAGCAAAATATACCGCCGGTCAGTATATCGACGCCGGAACTTCTTGGATCCCTGCACAATTCGATCCGACCGATCCAGTAAAGATGTTCCTAGGGTGGATCCCACAACTGATCAAGCCCGGTATCTTAACTGTTGCCGGCGTGAAAGATTATCCAAAGGTCTTGCCTCTGGAAAGCCAATCTCAAACGAACAAATCTCCGGGGTATCGCTTTAACGAATCAACCTCTCCGGTGGCGAAATGGTTTGGGGAAAAGTTCGGGATCTCTCCGATCAAGTTCGATTATCTTTTAACCGGATACGCTGGCAGAGCAACAGGCTTCTTAACCGGAAAGCCGGGGATATACAATCCTTTCAAATCTCTTCAAAGAGAGTATTATTTTACATCAGGGAGGAACCTTCAAAAATTCTATGAGATGAAGGATAAAAACGATCAGATGTATAGCGATTACATGAAAGAAAGGAAAACCTTCACTGATGATCAAATAAATAAAATCTACGAAGACAAGGGAAATTTGAAAGGGGTCACGGATCTTGTAGATTATTGGAAGGATCTCGATCCGGTAGCGGATAAGGTCGAGATGGAAGATATTCGCAATCAAATAATAAATGCCATCAATGAACTTTGATTTTATAATTTGGACATTCAAGATAACCGTCTCTTTGCTGGCGGTTTTCTTGATATGTTATTCGATACAGTGGCTGCTCTGGGAATATCTTTGGCTGGCGATACCGGTTTGGATAATGTTCTATAAATTAAATCGTAAATATAAGACATCTTAATTATGGACAATATCAAAATAACCCTTATAAGGATCATCGGAGTTCTTTTAATGAGGGTCAGGAAGTTCAAAGATTTCGCACACGATCTAGGACAGAGAGAAAGTTGCGGCGAATATACGATCGTCAATTCTCTTGGATATATGGGGAAATACCAATTCGGGATGATGAGGCTATGCGATTTTGGGTACACGGAGAAGATCGGCAATCAGTATCAATGGAAAGGTGGATATTCGAAGGCATGGTTTTTGAGCAGCCCGGACGTGCAAGAATTGATCTTCCGGCAGCATTGCGTCGATCTAAAAAAACAGGTGATGAACAGACTATCCGGATATTTAGACCAAGAGGTTCAAGGCATTTATATCACGCTATCCGGATTGATCGCTGGCGCGCACCTTGCCGGAATCGGAGGAGTAAACAGGTTTTTGAACGGAGGATCCTTCCAAGATGGATATGGAACATACGTTGAAGAATACATCCAAAAATTTTCATTCTATAATTTGGATGAATTATAAAGGTCGCGGATAAAAAATCTTAATTTCAAAAACTATGGAAATACAAGCAATAGATCTCGGAAGTCTTCTTTTAGTAGGAGCCGCCGTCTCCCTTCTTGTTCAGTATATTAAATTGAAATGCAACGACAACGAACTAAAGGTCAGGAGCATTTTGATCTTTATCTCTATCCTCGTTGGAACAATTTATTATTTCTTGAGGGGAACTCCGGCTTGGATCGCTATCGTGGAGATAATATCTGTCGCGTCAGCGGTTTGGGCTTTGCTCTTAAAATTTACAGAGAAACCGAAAGAACAGTAAATCCGGACAAACAAAAAACAGCTTCTCGCTAAGCTGTTTTTTTTTGAGGTTCCGCGTGATTTTATGTTGAGAGCTTAAAAGAAAAATTAAAGCACTTTTTCGTATGTTTGTATGGGTTTAAACAAAGAGCTAACGGACACTCCTTGCGAGAAAAGAAACTCCGTATTTATATTTTAATTTTTTGATCATTCTCCGTCAACCTTAATTATCCCCAGCCTGTCCAAACACTCTTCGAGATCATCATATCCCCGGACGATACAATATTCATGACCGATCTTCTCCGCCCTCTTTTGATAGTCTTTTTGATTTTTATCCTGGACGCCGGTTTCATTTTTTACCTCGAGATGAAGGCATTTCCCTTTCTTATAAAATATCAGGAAGTCCGGGCTGCCGGCTTTTCCGAACCGAATAAAAGATCCGTGTTCGGTTTTAAAGGCGCCGGAGTTGTTCTTTATGAAGATGATCTTGCGCTGCTTCTCAAGATACATCAGATATTCTTCGATGGCTGTTTGGATCAGGCTTTCTTTCATTAACCAAAATTATAGCATATCAGAAGGATCTTTTGGAGGTGTGACGATAACTGGCACCGGTACGAAACCATTTTGTTAGCGTCAACAAAATGGCTGTGGAAAACTCATACTGTCGTCAGCTATTGACAACTGTCGTCAGTATGCCAAAATAGGGCAAAGGTCGAAGACCAAAATTAAAAAAGAAACCAAAATGTTCAAGACGCAAAAACAATGGGAAGAAGAAACCAAGGGGATCAAAGCGCAGAGAAACTGGCTTGCGGTCATCTTAATAATTTTCTTTCTCGGAATGCTCCATTTTGTAGATCTTTTGTATAAATTATCAACCATAATCAGATAAAATGGCTATAAAAACAGATTTCGAGAGCAGGGTGAAGCAATACATGAAGGAGAACGAGGCTTTCCTAAAGAGGAACAACATCGCGATCAGATTGGTAATGAACTTTCCGCGTTCCTCCAAGGTTCCTATGCTAAGCCGGATGGCTCTATGGATCATCGGCAAACAAGGTGGGATCCTCGACATGGAATTCGGAGATCCAAAAAAGAAATGAAGTCAAACAAAAAAGAAATCTCCGCCGCAGCTTCAATGATGGGAAAGAAGGCAGGAGCCTCAACTCTCAAGAAATACGGCAAGGAGCATTATCAGAAGATGGCTAAAACTGGCTGGGAGAATAGAAAAGCCAAAAAAGCCAAATAAGTTTATAAGGAAATCGCCATGCAAACATCTCTTCAAAATAGAACCTACGCGCTGGATAAGCCCTTCCAAATGGTGAAGATGGCTAATCTGCTCAAGGTTCATATCGTTAAACATAAACTGTACACTCCGATCGCCGGAAAGAACTATGTTCAGGTAGAGGGATGGCAGTTCGCCGGCGGAATGCTTGGATTGACCGCGGTGATAGTCGAAGTGAAATTATTGGCTCCCGACAAGTGGATGTCGGAATCGGAAATCATAGTTCAAAAGACAGGAAAGGTCGTAAGCCGCGGCTTCGCTATCTGCTCCAAAGCGGAAGCAAAGAAAAAGAGTTTCGATGAATATGCCATTCTTTCCATGGCTCAAACAAGATCGATCGGGAAAGCCTACCGCAACCTCATCGGCTGGATCATCAAATTAGCCGGCTACGAGGGAGTTTCATCCGAGGAGATGACCAAGGTTGATCAAACACAGTCTTCGCCTCAAAACACTCCCCAAACGCCAATAAACGCTAACCCGGGGGCTAAGGTGAAAGAGTTGAAGTCTCTTCTCAAGGGAGAAACGGATCATGCGAAGATAGCCGACCTGAAAAGAAGAACTGGGATCGTTATAGGAAGTTTTAATATAGCAGATCGGTACGCCGGGATATTAGTCGCAACAATCCTTAATTCTGAAACAAAATAAACATGGAAACAATAGTCAAATTATACAAAGGAAAAGAGTTCATTACTTTCGACGATCGGTGGCATTCTTTTAAGGATAAAAATGGAAATAAATTGATCTCCGTGACCGGGATAACCGGAGTGGTAGATAAGTCGGCGCCGTTGATGTTCTGGGCTGTCCGGTTGAGTAAAGAATATCTCCAAAAAAAGATTGTATCCGGGGAGGTTATTTCTCTTGAACACATAGAAGAAGCTAGCAAGCAACATACGATCCGGAAGCAGGAAGCCGCGGATATGGGAACGCAGATCCATGAATGGGTCTCCCAATGGATCAAAGGTCAGAAGCCGGAAATGCCGAAGGACGAAAAGATCGTCAACGGAATTACAGCTTTCCTAAAATTTCAAAAGGAAAATAATGTTAAGTGGAGAGATAGCGAAAGGATCGTTTATAGTAAAAAGAACAAATATGTCGGGATATTGGACGCGACTGGAATGATGGTCAGAAAAATAGCGATGTTCGATTTTAAGTCTTGCAATGGGATCCACGATGAGATGATGTTCCAAGTCGCCGGCTATCAGATAGCTTGGGAGGAGGAGGAGCAAAAGAAGATCGACAGATCCTTGATCATCAGGTTCGGAAAGGAGGACGGTCAATTCGAAGCGGTTGAGATAGATAAAGAGGAAATGGAGAAGAACAAAAAGGCTTTCCTTGCTTGCTTATCAGTAAAAAGACGGCTGGATGAGATGAAAAAAGGGAAAAAACAATATTGTGCATAATGAGTGGACAAACAGTTGTAACAACGGTGGAAAGAGCTGGGGATAATTTAAAAAGAAAAAATTAACCCCCAGCGTTTCCCCTCGTAATTCACAAACAATCAACAAGTTATCCACAGGTAATTTACCGAAAATCTATAAAATAAAGGTTTTTTGGAGAATGAAGCCCCTCCAATAATAACAATAAGGCGAAAATATAAATATTTAATTATTATTATGAACATCAAGCAGAAAATATTTTATCTTAACGAAAATAATTTAGGAGAATGGCTCAAGACAATTCAGGAAGTGGAAAATGAAATGTCAGATAAGCAAACAATGTTCTGCATTTGCGGCAGACTTGCCACCGGATTACATGAAAGAGGTTGCAAAAAATTTCGGA